>WBZN01000018.1_pt1 | contig 276178 bp, 274 predicted proteins | sample 5204281 | NCBI WGS metagenome assembly WBZN01 (sample SAMN12344347, study PRJNA552823) | activated sludge metagenome | biome: Activated sludge suspended growth; feature: Nitrification reactor; material: Wastewater; isolation source: activated sludge from nitrification reactor of wastewater...
CCAGACACGCAATTGGACGCCGATCGGCACGGTGTGGTTAAACCCGGAGACCCGCGCCAGAGCAGAGACGATTCACGCAGAACGGAGCGTGTAGGGAGATGCGACAACTAGTTTGACAAACACCGCAGACCGTCGGTTCTCATCCAGGACAAGGGGTAGCCTCGGAAGCCACCCTTGGCCTTGCTCCAGTCCCCGCCAAGCACCTTCATGGTCTCTTGCGGATTGCTCGCCAAGACCGTAAATGCGAGCCAATCAATCGTGAGGGTGAAGCCAGAATCCATGGAACCTATCGAACTCCTGTAATGAGCGCTGTGGGTAGCGCCCCCGTGTTACCAAGACGGGGCCATTCCGCTCCGCCCCGCAGCCTGCCGGCATGCGGCGCGGACCGGCTTTGCCTCCCGGCAACGGACGACGGTGTTGCTCTGTGACGCGCCCCAACTCGGACATCTGCACCTCTTCTTGTGCCCTGTTCCCGTTCGTCTCACCCTAGGCGAATCACCGGACCAAAGCAAAGGCCCCGGAAGGGGTCACTAGGGGACACGAGGGGACAGCAGAGGACAGATTTTGGGGTAGCTCAGATGCAAAAGGAAGTGAGCAGAAGGAGGCGTATGTGCGCTTTCGTGCGCTCAGAGCGGCAATTGTGCGCATCGTTCGGAGACGGGACCGGGAGCGAACACAAATCAGCTCGTTTTTGAGTGGTGGGCGAAAAAAAGTTTGGAAGGCATCCTCGGCATTGTGGGATAGGATTTGAAGCAGGGTGGCCGAACGCCCATAAAATAATGTCGAGGCAACTAAGTGACAATAAAAATATTAGCCATCGGGCTTAGAATTGCGCGACTAGTCTCTAAGTAAAGCGTACATACGTTCTTGTCTCCATCAGCATAAGCGATCGAACGTTATTCTTGTTCGGGCGGTGCAATTTCGCACCGTGCGGCTTGTGCGAAAAAGCTCAGTTGCCATGTTGATTGCTTAGTACGTGCATGTAATTTCATGCACTCTTCGAGGGATTATTCTCGACATGAAAATAGTTATTCATAGATACGTAGGTATTCGTGCCTTCAACATGGAAATAGTTGACTCAAATTCAGCGAATTGTGCTACAACGCACTGCCATTGGAGCGCACCTTCTACCTCAGAGGACACATGCATTGTCCTGCCCGTCTTCGTAGTGCAACGTTTTCAGTCTTCGTCTTCATGACTCTCGCCTTCACATTTTTTACCAGACCAGCAGCTGCCCTAATTGTGAATTCCGAGACCGTGCCACAACTTCCTATCGGTCCAAGTACGTCACCTGGAGCGGGACCGACTCAAACTATTAATGTCAACGGACAAGTCACCTTTTCGGAGCATTAGCACTGATCTGTTTATTTTTCAATTATGTAGCGCTCACTTTATCACCGTCGTCGACGATCCGTGCCGCCTGAGGCGCGTGCCTGTTCATTTTGTCGAGCCGACGAACCCAGATCCATACCTAACACCGTAGTCTTGGAGGATACCACATGCGCACACTACCCAGGCTAGCGGCCGGTCTTTCCGCACTGCTCCTCACCGGCTGCGTAGACCTTTCCTTTCGCATCACGCCGGAGAATCTCTCGGTGAAACCGATGGCGGAGGGCAAGACCTGCATATACACCCTGTTCAATTTTGGCTACGGCACCAATACCGCTGAGCAGGCCATGGCCAACGCCACCCCGCCGATTCAGAACATTCGCAGCATCAGTCTAACGGTCTTTCATTTCCTAGTCTTCGAATCACACTGCCTGAAGGTCGTCGGTGAGAGCGCTCCAGCCGGCGTGGGAGCACGCTAATTGGAACATGATATGTTCGCAAGAGGAGGACCCCGCATGCGCACGTTCTGTACGCTGACCGTCTGTCTCGCCGTGCTTCTGCTCGTTGGCTGCGTCAGCATCACCAATCGCATCACCCCCGAGGATCTCTCGGTGAAACCGATCGCGGAGGGCAAGACCTGCATGTACACCCTGTTTGAGTTGGGCTACGGCAACAATACCGTCGAGCAGGCCATGGCCAACGCCACCCCGCCGATTCAAAAAATCCGAAGCGTGAGCCACAGTCTCTTCTTCTTGCTGTTTGTGAATAAGAGCTGCCTCATCGTGGTCGGCGAAGGCGCACCAGCCGCCGCGCCATAGCGGCGACGCTAACGGAGACGGTCTGTCGACGATTACCGCGTACTGGAGGGACTATACGATGCATCGACTGATCTGCTGCACCTGCTGGCTGACGGCCCTACTTCTCTCCGGCTGCATAAATCTCTCATTTCGCCTGACCCCAGAGGATCTCTCGGTGAAACCGATGGCGGAGGGCAAGGACTGCGCGTACGCCGCGTTTGGGTTTGGTTACGGCACCACGACCGTTGAGCAGGCCATGGCCAACGCCACTCCGCCGATTCAGAACATCCGAAGCGTGGGGATAAACGAATTCTACTTGCTAGGTGTATACAGGGGGTGCCTGATCGTGGTCGGCGAAGGTGCCCCGAGCGCCATGAAATAAGCCCACCGTGCCCCCCACACGACCGATTGTGCGCGAGCTCACTGCACCAGGCTGGTGCACGGTGGTGGATCTGGAGGGCCTGACGTATCGGGCGGAGGCGGTGGTGGCGGAACTGGCGGCCACTCGTTTGTGCCCAAATTTGTATAAAAGGCCTATCTCATGTTTGGTGGAGTGAATGTCAGAAGCAGAAGTTTTTCTTTTGACAGTGTCGCCTTGACGGGGGGACTTACAGCTTGATGTCATCATCTTTCATGCTCATCGCTTATCGAAAGGAAATTGCATGCGACATTTTGATAGACGCAGCATCCTTGCGTCACCATTCTCCTTCTTGCTCATAGCGCTTGTTGTGGTTTCTGGTAGTGGTTGTACCGTCCCTCTGTATAAAGAGTCATTCCTTACCGCAGCATCAGACGGGCCCAAGTGGAGCCCAGTTCGCACAGGCCATAAGTTAGGTGTTGGTGACCATATCCACGTCATCGCTCTAGCAGTTGACCCGAAAACCCCCGACACCGTCTATGCCGCAACAGAAATCTTGCTAACGGAAGGGTATAAACGCGATCTCATTAAAACGACAGATGGGGGAGTGTGGTGGAGTAGGGTCAAGAAGGGCGTTCCCGTCTCGTTAAACGTGAAGTGTATAGCGATTGATCCTCATGTCACTAGCACATTATACCTGGGTACAGTTGAGGGCGGAATATATAAGAGCATCGATGCGGGAGAGAACTGGGTGTCGATGAGTTCGGGAATGGAAACCAAGAAACCCGGAAAGCCCAGCGCTGCGTTTCGAACCATCAACGCTTTGGCAATTGATCCACAAAATCCCAATACGTTATATGCTGCTACGCAAGCCGGAATATACAAGAGCATCAATGGGGCAGAGAATTGGGTCGAAGTCAGTAATGGCTTGACGGATATACAGGATCCGCAGTGGCAGGATTACACCGGTGGCGTTATTGCTTATGCCGTAGCAATCGACCCAACCAATTCCCAAATAATCTATGCGGCCACTTATGGTAAGGGGGTTTTTAAGAGTGCCGACGGAGGGACAAGCTGGACTGGCACGCTTCTCGCGCTCGGGAAGAATAAAATGTTTGGAGGCATCCAGGCATTCGGGGAGAATGAAATGTCAGTAGGCGTCCAAGCGTTAGCGATTAATCCTAAACAGCCTACTATCATTTATGCTGGAACGACTCTTTCCGGGGTGTTCAAAACCTCAAATGCAGGAAAGTCATGGGAGCCGGTCAACACTGGTCTGGGATCTCAAGCCACGAAAGTGGGTTCACTTATGATCGACCCTCAGAACCCCAATACCGTATATGCGGGTACCCAGCGAGGGGTCATTAGAACCACGAATGGCGGACAAAACTGGAAGTTCATTAACTCCGGACTACAGCCGGTGCCCAATATGGATCAACCAGTAGTACTTGCCATCGATCCATTGAACCCACATACGATGTACGCCGGCACTACTTTGCTCGGCATTTACAAAAGTCCGAACGTCGAAAAAGAGTAATCTGGCAGTTAGTCGAAAGTATGCCCGATGGTCACGACATCGAACGTTTTGGCAGCCGCTTCGATGAGCGTCCCGCGCAACACATTCAACCATTGTTCGCGACAAATGCCGTCACCTGTTGTTCGGGATCGACTCCGAGCATGTCTCTTTCCTGTGCCACCTCACATGTTCGTTCGGAAAATTTGAGTCATTCAATGGGTGTTCGTGTGATGAGTGCGTGAACGAGCCTGGTTCCTTACCCTCACGCATGCCCAGGCCGCCATGAAAGGTGGTGGCATGAGGACAATGAAGAGCGATCGCACATAGCATTGGGCCGGCTGACACCTGCCGCCCATACGAGGCAGTGGGCCAGAATATCGGTCACGGTGTCGACCGGATTCTAAAAGGGGGCTGCCATTAAGGACGGGGGAAGTCTGATGCACAAGTACACTCTCACGCTGGTCGTAATTGTAAGTCTGTCTGTGCTGTCGAGTGGTTGCACTGCCATTATGGAGGCAAGGGCAAAATATCGAGCTGAAAATCCTCACCTGTTTCCAAAAGAGGTGGTATCTCCTGAACCAGAGCAGAAGCCACCCACGAGCGTTCTTAGCCCGGACGCTTATGGAGAAAACATAGCTGGAACTCCGTATGCTTTTGTCAAATTAACTGTGGCGGAGAAGGCGGCTCTCCATTGGGCAGCTTCTCAAGAATACCTACGATTACACAGTTCAAAGCCGTCGAATGCCGAGGTAGGAATCGTGGCAGAAATGCATGGTATGAGCTCGATCTCCCTCAGTGAGAAGGCAAACCATTGGGACATGCCAGAACCATCTATTTGGCAGGTTCTTAATGGACTTCCTCTGAGTCTCAGAGACTTTGAAAAATGGCGCGCGCAACGTATAGAACAAGATAATACACGGGTTGGAGTGGCTAGAGCAGTAGCCAAACTTGAGCAAGCCCAAATCATTGAGCAGAAAGAATCCTCTCTACATCGGCATGGATGTGAGTGGATGACCGGAAAATATTATGTGAACAGCGCCCCATCCTCCCTGTGTACTCCCGTCCTAAGTGGATGTGCAGAGGGCGATTGCACTAATGGCCATGGGACATATGTTTCCTTTGATGGAACAAAGTACATTGGATATTTTGAGGACGGTGCCCGTATTGGGGAGGATACGGTAACTGCTGGCGCATATGGATCAAATGAATCAGCTACGCCCCATTCCTTTACGAACCTACTTCCCGAGCAGAAGGCTGCACTCCATTGGATCACTAGTCGAGAGTATGTGAGTCTGCATGACCCTAATCGGGCCAAGAAAAATCCTGATGTACTCGCTGCCCTCCATGGGATGTCTGCCAAGTCGCTGGAGAAAATGGTGAATGGATGGCAAATGTCAGAAGAATCCATTCGTCGAATTATTAATCAACTTCCCTACAGGCAACATGCGTTTGAGAAATGGCGAGCACAAACCATTGAGCGGCAAAATACGTCAGAACGTCTACCTAATTTAGTTGAACTCCTTGCTCGTGAGCAATTGGGTGAGCAGGCTCATAATGGCATGCAGCGAAGTGGATGCGGATGGATGACCGGCGAATATTATCTCGATCGCAATCCTTCTGCGCTTTGCACTCCGGTTGTTGGGACTTGTATTGAGGGTGATTGCATCAATGGGCATGGCGTTTATGTCTTATTTACGGGAGTTAAATTCTCAGGAACGTTCAAAGATGGCAAACCTATCAGCCGAGATAAGATTTACCCAAAGAAAACATACATAACTGGCAGCTGTACGGAAGGTAATTGTACTAATGGACACGGAACGTATGTCTTTTCAGACGGGTCGAAGTATGTTGGAGATTTCAAGGATGGTCTAGCCCATGGCAAGGGATCGAAGAGCTGGAAGGTCGGGATTAAGTATAGCGGCGATTTTGATCACGGTGTCGCCACTCAAGAAGAAAGCTTTACGGTTCCAGCAAAACAGGGCCTGTCCAAAAAAACATGTCTTGAAGGAAACTGCATTGATGGCCAAGGCACACTCACATACCCTAATGACACAAAATACGTTGGAGCATTTAAATCCGGGCAGCCCTCGGGTCAAGGAATATATCTTTGGAGGGATGGTGAAGCGCTGAGGGGAGATTTCGAGAACGGTTTTTTGATAAAGGGAGAGTATATCTTTCAGGACGGAAGCCGTGTGGCTCAGAATATACGTCGAAGTTGGCACGAAACCTACGCGGAAGAAGCGAAAGCTGCTCAAGATAAGGCAGATCGAGAGCGCGCCGAACGCATTTTCAGTCGGTTTCTTTTCAATGAGGTTATAGATTCTGTCGTCGAGATGACTTTAGATAACTCGTGGAGTGGCGCTCATGGTGGACGTGGTTTTATGCAGTGACAAGGGACAGCTTTGGTGAGGCATAGTCAAAGGGCAGTCTTGTACGGAGTTGAGCCGGACACAAATGCTACATTCGATTTACGCTCCGAATGAGCGATGGAGTACGGTCTTTTGATGCCTTGGAAGAACGCGGTCTGACTCCGCGAGGCTCATTGGCGGACGCGATTCGACTCCGATAATGGTATGACCGCCGACCGGTTTATGGCCTGGTGTGAGGATCAGGGCATTGAGCTACCGTGTATTCAGCCGGGCAAACCCGATCAAAATCCGTTCATCGCGCGCTTCAATCGCGCGTACCGAACCGAAGTCCTCAATGCCTAGGTGTTCGAGTCGCTCAAACATGTCCGGGAGATACCCACAGAATGGTTACATAGTTACAGAGTTTAACGAAGAACGGCCTCATGACGCATTGACAGGCTCCCGCCTGACAGGTATCGGACACGATTAGAAGCTCGAAGTTCTCTTTTGCGGCGTCTCCTTGACAGGGGAGCTTGCAAGAGGAAGCAAGGTAATCAACCCGAAGTGTGCTAATGCGAAACTGTCTCACTGAAGGGGTTCACCCCATTGGCCTGTGCTAAATTTGTGCTAAAAATTTTCAAAACCCACCTATACACCTCGAAACAATCGAATCAATAGAATGCACGCAAGTGACTGTTTTCGCAGTTAAAACGGGGAAACCATTTGACACACCGAGCGTTTCAAAAAATGTCCTGGCCTGTTTCGTAAACCGCAGGTCGGTGGTTCGATTCCACTCGCCGGCTCCAGAAATATCCCAGATGTTTCAACCAGTTGGCGGTTTGCGACACCGCTGCTCTCGCCTCTCAATTCTGCCGGTGTAACCGCGAGTCTAACGGTCTGGTTGTCGAAGTAGGCCGGATGTGTGTGCGCCCCGCCAAGAGCGAGGCGCGCAATGATGAGTATCGCGCTGCATTGATGTGCGTCAGATTCTGCAGTTCGAGATTCGCCACAAGACTCGTGTCACTTCAATCCGAGCCAATCATCTTCATGCTGATCACATTTCGTCCAGGCATGTAGTGCGGCGCCCATTCCTGCTCCCACCATGGCGAACGGCATTGCCACAACGAAGAGCGGCAGCCCGATCCCGTAACCGACCCACTGCAGCGCGACATTGTCACGTTTCTCGCCGTTGGCTATCACGCGTTTTGCGGGGTAGAGGGGGAACGTGCCGTATGCCGTACCGAGACTGGCACTTTCACCCACCGTTCGGCAACGTCCGTAGCTCAGTTCGGGTAGCAGCACGAGTAGAAGCATGAACATCAGCACATTCAGTTTCATGTCGGATCACCCCTACCGCACATCGTGGATATATGAACCCCATATTTGAGTGAGTCGCCAATTTCAAAGAACGCAAGATACACGCCACAACTCTGATTGCTGCTTACGCGGGCTTCACGCGCAGCATCATCGGTCTCATCTTCCCCTCCGGCGCGGTTGCGCGTCATGTGGCTGCACGGTCTGTGCTGCAGCATGGTGTTTCTCATCCGTGCAAGGTGAGCGATTCTGCTCTCTGCGCTCATGGTGATTCCGCTCGGGAAGTCTCCCTTTCGATTCCAAAGCGAAAAACTGTCGCTCGATTCGAGGAGGCCCCGAGCCATTCGATGCCAGATCCGGCCGAACCGGTGATGGAAGTGGTGCTGTGTGTGCGACAGGACAAGATCGAGGCGAGAGGTAATGCGGCCGCCGACTATGCGCAGGCCCCCTAGGGATCGATGTCAGAGGCTGGTGTGGCCTGAGTGAAGGAATCGTCGATCACGGAGAGGTTCGGCTCTAACAACTGCAGAGTCCCGAACCGGTGGAAGACCTATAGAAGGGTGGGGGCGACGAATCTGGCGCCTCGTCCCGCTGATGGTTATTTCCGTCAGCACGCCCCCATCGTTCTCTGTGGCATGCCGGCCGAAGCTCGGATCCGACGTGATCAGGCCTACCCTATCTTTCATGCGCTCAATGGATGGATAGTCAGTGCGCAAAAGGTGAACGGCCTGTACCACCATTTCTCCGAAGCAGAGGCTGACGGTAACAAGTACAAGAACGACGGTGCCGGAGGCGAGGATGGTAGCAGGTCGATTGGATGAAACTGGTACTTCTTCACTGACGGATGGCCCACAGAGAGGGGTATCTGACGGACCCTTGGCGTTCTGGTGCGCCCCATTGCATTTCATCGGGAATATCCGTCCATGTCGAGGCGTGCTCGTGAGGAACGATCAGTGTTTGGCCCCGATCAGTTCGAGGACGAGAATGGCAACGACAGCAAGAAACAGAATGGCAGATGCCAGAGCCAGTTTTTTGTATTGGTGGTTCTTCAGGCTCAGTTCACTGAAGGTTTTGTGCGCAGACATGAGTCGTGTCCCTCGGTAACGCCTCTTGAAGGCGAGCGGATCATGCGTTGTGGTCCTGCACATCCGACGCCAAGGCACGAAGCTGCCGGAGCGCCCGGTCGAGGAGGTGGAAGCTATCGGCAACCTGTTGCGCATGCGGCGGAGCATCCGGACGCTCAGGCTGTTTCCCCAGTTCGTAGAGGCGCAGTGTGATTAACGGAAGAGCGTGCCTAATCTCAGCGTGTAAATCGCGGACAAGTGCACCCCGTTCAAATTCCCCGGCCTCTTGCAGACTGTGAGAGAGAACTCGTAAGCGATCATTGGCCACGCCCAGTATCGTCGTGGACGCCATCTCAAGGTGCTCCGGTTCGGTCTGTGTAGCCTTCATCGATTCCGAGTCCATTGCGGCTCTGCTCTCTCTGATGGTCCCATAATATTAGCCGCCGGTAGGGTGCCATAATGGGCCATACCGGAGGAATCAGGGATACCCTGGAAATCGATCCAATTACACCTGAGGCTGGGTGGGACTTCGGCGTTGTGGGGGCTAGTCAGACTGGACGAGACCGGTGCGAATGGCGAGCCGGACCAGTCCCGGCACATCGTGGATGTCGAGCCGCTCCATGAGCTGCGCGCGGTGGGTTTCGACGGTTTTCACACTCAGATCAAGACGTTGTGCGATCTGCTTGGTCGAGCATCCCTCTGCGATCAGTTGGAGAATTTCACGTTGGCGACCGGTCAGCCGTGCCAGAGGGCCTGTCTGCGCTTCACCTTGTTGACAATAGGCATCGACGGCAAACTTGGTCATGCTCGGTGTCAGGTAGGTCTCGCCCCGCCATACGGCTTTAATGGCTAATTCCAGTTCATTGCGATCCGCGTCTTTGAGCAAATAACCGGCGGCGCCTGCGCGAAGCGCCTCTTTGAGATACTCTTCGTTTGTATACATAGAGAGCATCAATATCTTGGTCCTTGGAGACTCCTGTCGAATGCGGCGGGTCGCTTCGAGGCCGTTCATGCCCGCCATGGCAATATCCATGAGCACGACATCAGGGTCGAGCTCCTTTGCGAGCTTCGTGGCGCTTCGACCGTCGCTGACCTCTCCGATCACGAGGATCCCCTCGATTTTTTCCAGCAACACCCGGAAGCCTGCGCGCACCAGCGTGTGATCTTCGACAAGGAGTACCCGTATGTTATTCATGTTCTGTCTCGGCCGACTCAGGACCTATCGGAAATGTCGCGCGAATTTCAGTCCCGGTCGACGGGGCTGATTGGATCACCATGTGTCCTCCTGCGAGGCGCACCCGTTCTTCCATCCCGGAGAGCCCCACACTCGTCCCCGCACGAGCGCCCGTGCGGATGAGGTTCGAGTCAAACCCGATCCCGTTATCGCGGATAATAAGGTCGAGTTGCCGGCGACCCATTTCAAGACGAACTTCCACGACTGTTGCTTTCGCATGCCGCGCGACATTCGTCAAGGCCTCCTGGGTGAGCCGAAAACAGGAGATTTCCACTTCCGGAGAGGGGCGCGTCATCACCTCATCGGCCAGAAACTGAACCTTCCATCCGCCACGTTCGGCCTGTCTACCGATATACCATCTCAGCGCAGGGACGAGGCCCAGTTCATCAAGCATGGAGGGCCTCAAGTCCAACGCCAGGTTGCGTATGTGCCGGAGCACTTGATCGAGGATTTGCAGGCTGTCGGAAAGCGGTTTGCCGTCTGCCGTGGCCGTCGAACCGTCGCGCTGCTCGCCAAGCTCACGCAGGTTCATTTTGATGGCCGTCAACGCCTGTCCGATCTCATCATGCAAATCCCGGGCGATCGCGCGACGTTCCAACTCTTGGATTTCCATCAGCCGCCTGGAGAGGATGCGCAAGCGGCTATTGGCGTCACTCAATGCCGCCGTGCGTTCCGCCACACGATGCTCCAATTCTTCATGTGCGGCTGTTAGCGCCTCTTGCGCCCGTTTTTGTTCGGTAATGTCCGTATTCAGCTCGAGGCTTGCGCTGGCTGCGCCATCTGAGTTTTTGAGCAACGTCCACCGGCTGGAGACGGTGATCCTCCGGCCGTGTCGAGTCGTGTGCAGGAGTTCCCCGGCCCAATAGCCCTTCGCCAAAAAGGTCTTTTTGATGTCCGCCAATGGCTGCGGAAACGTGGTTTTTAAAAAATCATGGATATAGGCGCCGGCGGCTTCCTTGCTGGTCCACCCATAGAGGCGCACCGCACCGTCATTCCAATAGTCGATCGTATCGCGCTCCAAGTCGCGGACTAGAATCGCATCGTTGGCGAGGTCGAGCAGTTTCGCGTGATGCTGGAGCACGTCGTTCGACCGTATCTCTTTGCGAATTTCTTGAAGCACCAGGACATAGCCCGCGATCTGACCTGATCCGTCCGGGAAGGCGCTGATCGAGAGGTGAACCGGAAGGGTGTGGCCATTGCGGTGAAGATAGGTCCAATCATGCTCTGTCGTATGGCCCGGTTCGGCGTTCGCGACGATGATTTGAAATACGTCCGTCGTCCTGGTTGCCGGTTTGGATGTGCACGCGTCAGCACGTTGCTGCAATTCGCTTGGATCATGTAATGCCGCGAGGGAAAGCGCCCCCACGACCTCTTCCGCGGAATACCCTAAGAGGCGCTCAGAGGCCTCGTTGAAGCTCGTAATAATTCCGGTCGGGGAGGTTGAGAGTATGGCAAGCGTCTGCCGCCGGTTGCGATGTCTCTCGCCCATCTCGCCCTCCGTTCCTTCCGCTTCCATTTCTGGAGGAATATGGTGGTTGTCCGTCAACGGGCACTTCGTAGGCTAGCATTAGATTTCTTCCAATTGCTATCGGCGTCAGATGACTGTCGGCTACGGTGCCGGGCGGTTCCATCCCGGTGTTCATCATCAGGATCGCAATGGGAAGGCACTGAATCAAAAATGATCGAGTCGAAGCGGTGAGAGGCCTCTCTGCGGCACGGGTAGCGGCCGGGGCGTTTTCGTGAATGTCGATGGGTCAGGACGCACGCGCGGTGACAGCAGCGGCTGGGTCGTCATATGTGACGGACATGTCCGTGTCGTGCGGGAAGGACGCGCCCAACTGAATCTTGCGCGAGGAGCCACGCAGGGTCACCCGCATCGCATGTCCGTCCCATCGCCAATCGATTGAGCCGCCGGGAAGCGCAAGATTCGAGACCATCATCGAGTGTGAGATCCAGGCCCGGGGAACGCCTGCGCCGATCACCACGGTGGGCTCTGCCGCGCCGTCATCCACATAGGCCAGCATGTCTTGCTGCAACAGCAAGAGCAACGCCGCCGTCTCATAATCGGGAGACACGACGGACTGATTGCGCCACCCTCTGACGTATTGCCAGCCATCCGCCACATCGGTGGTCGCCGGCCGCGGCATATCCCACGTGTACAGCCCGGGCGATGCCTGTTGAGTCCAGAGTCGGTCCAGCGAAGCCCAGACGGCGTCCGGTTGCCCCTGTCGCAAGGCCAGATGAGCGTTGCTCAGTTGGGCCGCGATAGGTGCATGGTCGGAAGAAGGCCGATAGACCGTCAATGCTTGCCCCAATTGATCGCGGCTCGACGGTGTCGAAGATGCTGTTCCCAGGCTGACCGTCGAGACCCTGGCGTCGGAGTCGCCATTGCGGTTTCGGCGTTGCCAATTGTTGCGTAACGTGTGGGCATGATTCCGCCAACCTGTCGCGTACCGGTGCTTGCCCAGCCGTTCGGCAAATTCGGCCGCGGAAAGCAAGCCGCGATAGCTCACCGCATTGACGTACAGCGAGGGCCACCCGTCTCCGACACGGCCTACGATCAGTCCGTCGTGTGCCGGTTTGGCCAGCACACTTTTCGTTATCTGCTGTCCGTGTTGGAGGTCGTACGGAGAGGGTACGGCAAAAGATTCTTCGATGGGGGCGCGAGCCGTCAGCATAGCCTCAATGCGTTGGGCCTTGCGGAGCACATGAGGCCACAACCACTGATCGTGCTCATGATCGGCAATGTAATTCGCGGACGTGGTCAGGGCCCAGATGGTCACCCCGGGCGCATCGGCTTCGGGCCCGTTCCCACCGGCAAAATCGTGGGTTGCCAGATATTGGGCCAGTATGCGGCTGACGCGAGGATCACCCGCTCGCGCGAGGGCGGTCGCGATATAGGCCCCCTGTCTCTGCCAGGCGCGATAGAAAAACGTGGGGTCTCCGGGTCTGGTTTCACGGCCGATCAGACTCATCATCAGGTGATCGATTTGCGCATTCATGGATGCCTGAAAGCGTTGATCAGGAAGATCGAGCCGGACTCGCTCAGGCGAATTTCTGTACCAACGCTGCATTTGAATGGGAATCCGCAAGTCGGACAAGATGAGCCGGTATTCCTCTCCCGCCTCCGAGACGGGCCCCGGTAGCGCAAGACGCGCGTAACCCCAGCCGGACGCATCGGCCCAGGACCGGTTCGCCGATACAGACGTCATCCAGTTCACGGTCTGCTCGTCTCCGAGAGCGACCTTCGCAGGAGCAGGCATGACGCGGACGGTCCAACGACGATTGATGTCGAGCTGCTCGCCGTCCCAGCCCAACTCGGTGACCGGTCCTCCGGCGGGCCCGACGCTGCGAATCACAATCACCGGGGTGTGGGACGTACGGTTCTTGAACCGAAGCTCCCAATGGGTGGCGTCCAGTCTGGTCCAGGTGGCGTCATAGTAGGGCGTCCGGGTCGCGATGGCGGGAACATGAGGATGGGTGGACGGTTCGAATGTCTGCTGAATGTCGTTGAGCGGCACCGATTGGCTGGTGACGAGCGGGCGTCCCTCGGCATCGCAGAGCCAGAGCGAAACACCGAAACTCGGGGCCTGCGGACTGAAGTCTCCACCGGGCTCGTGATAGGCATGTTCGGCTTCAGGAGCGCCGGGCACGCCCATCGGGATATGCCCGACCGATCGAGGCCAGGGGCGGTCCGGATCGGTCCGCATCAGGCTGGTCATCGCGTCGCGTTGCGGTGTGAAGTGGGTCGCGGACTGCGTGGCCTGCCGGAATTGCTGCCAGTTGTTGATGCCGGCGCACAGGGCGAGGAGGCCCGCAAGGACGAGCACCGCCCGGCGTCCCGGGCTGAGTGTCCCCAGCGCGGCGAGGGCGATGAGAAGAGGGGTGAAATTCAGACTGTAGGTGAATGTTTCTTCCCCGTAGACCATGTGCAGCGACAGTTCGAACAACAACAGGGTTGCCAGCACGAGGCGGAAGCGCACCTGGCGATCCATCGTCACCAGCCGCCAGAGTCCGTTGAGGAGTAAGGCCGACCACAGGCCGACGGCGATCAACCCGAGCGGGCCCGCCGACCCGGGAGGGGAAAATTGAAACGCCAGGCGTTGCGCCAGACGAACGGAGTCGTCGCCGACCTGAATGTACCCATCGTCATCGATGAACCGTATCGCCGGAGCGACAAGGGTGTGGAAGACAAACGACGAGGCGATGTGGCTCGCGTGTCCGGACTGGGGATGGTTGATCCAGTTGGCCTCCTTGCGGCTGCCGATGAAAAACTCCGCGGAGGGGAAGATGAACTTTTGCGCGCCCCACAAGAGCACCACCAGGCAGAAGGCATTGATGGAGAGTTGTACCGCCTGTTTGAACGGCCAGCGCGCCAACGTCGTCAGGAGGCCGGCCATCCAATTCGTGACCGTGATGCTGAGGGTGAAGGCGCTGGCGAGCACATAGGGCAGGGCGCCGACTCGATGCTGTTCAGCGAGCAAGAGCAGGGCGAGCGCAACCATGATCGACCAGGAGCCCCAGGTGTAGGAGTTGGGCACAGGAAGCCAAAAGATGGCCGAGGCACTGGAGAGCCCGAGTGCCGTGAAGACGCAGGCATCGAGCGTCCGGCAGCCGAGCAGGCGCAGCAGGAGATACAACGTCCCTATCCAGATGCCTCCGAGGATGCTGGTCACGTACAAAACGGCTCTGAGCGGAGGGATCGCGAGCGTGTGCTTCACCAGATAGACGGGGACGAACGTGAGGATCGAGAACAGGGGATGGACGGAGGTCCGTGAATGGTCATCGGTGGTGGAGGTCATGTTCGAGACTTCACGAACCGTGTCCGATTCAAACCAAAAGTCCATCGATTGCAGCAGGAAGGCAGGGGTCATATCGGCAATGAGGAGACAGGCCATGCCGACCGAGAGGGTCAGGCCTGCGGCAATCACCCAGTCCGTTCGCTTCAACCGCGCGTGATGATGCGGTTGCTCAGGGGCGGGGGAGGGCGAACCCTCGGAGTCCTTGTCCGGGAACTCCGGCTCCGGATAGGGAAGCACGCGTGCTGTATTGCCGTCTCTCACGAAACCCATGCCTATTCAAGTAGTTAGAACGGGGGTGCGATGCGGCACAACCCCGACAATAAGAAATCGGATGTTTGGGTTGTGGACTGAAGCAGGGAGGAGTCGCGGATCGGGTACGGAACGGGGAGATGCCGCAGCAGGTTCGGGATCAGGCGCCTCTCTATCCTGGCCGTGAGTTGGAGCGTCAGGGGGTCCGACGGGACATTGTGTATACTTTGAATCAGATGACCCCGACTACACCGACTCCTCCGGGAGCGACATGCTGCGGCCTGGATCGGGAACCGGCCCGGTTGCTGCAATGCCTCGGGCCGACAGTGTAGACAAATCCTTCCTCGGTGGCGCTGAGACAGGACGGGCGAGATAGGCGGTTAATTCCATGCAGCAGTATGCGATCTTTTATGGAGCAGCTGCTCTGGCAGTGGTGGTGTGGTGTTTCACGTTTCGATATGGTTCAGCCCGAGCGCCCTTTCTCGCAATCCTGGGCGTCATCCTGAGCGGTCTTGTGTTTTGGACCTGGCAAGTCTCCGAGCCCTCCGTTCTGTTTTCCGATTTCAACGTCGCTTATTACCCGGCCGGCCGCGCGATTCTTGAAGATCTCCCTCACCTGTTCGTACGCTGCTGGGATACGCCGGTGTGCGGGTTTGTGAATATTCCCATTGTCGCCTTTTTCTTTACCCCCTTCTCATTTCTGACGCTTCGGCATGCACAGTGGTTGTTGATGGGCCTTTCGGCGGTGAGCCTTGTCATGAGCCTCGCCCTTCTCTGGTCGCTGACGGATCGAACCTGGTCCGGAAGGTGGGCCATGCTCCTGCTGTTCGCGATGAACGGGCCGCTCGTCTACAGCCTCAAAGAGGGCAATCTGACTCACTTCGCCCTGTTGTTGTTGATTGCCGGTGTCGTCTGCCTGGACAAAACGTGGGATCGAAGCGCGGGGAGCTGTTTTGCGCTGGCGGCGATCATCAAGCTGCCGCTATTGCTGTTTGCGGTGTATTTCTTCGGCAAGCGGCGTTGGGCGGCGGTGTTCGGCTATGGCCTGACCCTGTTGGCCGTGACGGGTCTGTCGATCTGGTATGCCGGGTGGGCCAGCCATGTAGCCTGGTATCGGGAGGTGATCCTGCCGCTGTCCGACAAGGGAATTGCCGCGTTTAATGTGCAATCGGTGCAGGGGCTGCTGCTGCGGCTGCAGGATGGTGTCCGGTTGTACGATTGGAAGCCTGTGCCGGTGCCCTGGGATGTCGGAGTGGCAGGGCAGGCCTGTGCGGCCTTGTTCGTCGGCTTGTCCGCTCTGCTGTTTCTTCGTAATCCCGGCATGCAAATTCGAGAGACGACGAATCTTGAGTTGTCGATGGTGCTCTGTCTCTCCTTGATCATCAGCCCGATTTCCTGGACCCACTATTACCTGCTGCTGTTGCTGCCGTTGTCGTTGTATGTGGGGAACCGCCTGCCGGTTGCAACTCATGGCGGATGGGCGGTGGGGATGACGTTGTGCCTGTTGCTGATCTCGCCTCCGGTAACGTTTTCAGGGCCGGATCAAGCGGCCGGCGATCAGATCGCGACGTTGTTTCTCTCTCATTATGTGATCGGGGCTATCCTCTTGTGGGGGCTGTGCGGGTACGCCCGTTGGTCTGTTGCGAATGTCAGCCGTCTACGACTGGTGGCTGCACGTTCAGGGCCTCCCGCTCCGGTCAGGGCAGATCGGCCGCACGAGTCTGACGAGCCTCAGACGCGATCTGCCTAAGCAGGCCCATTCATGAGTCCCTTCCATGTGGTCTGATCCTCTCGCCAAGCGGGTCGTTTCTCCTTCGACTTCCTCGAAGAACGGCAAACAGGACTGTGCTCATGAACATCTCCCACGGCAGTCAGGAATGGCCGCGATCCAGGACCCGCTCGGCCCGCACCACGTAGCGTAGCGGCCCGCCGGCTTGGATCGCATCGAAAGGAAAACAGGTCACCAGCACCAGATCCTCTGTGTCTTGACCTGTCGGAATGAGCTCTCGCCGTGAATCCATGACTCGCTGCTCGATGATTCGATAGTGCAGTGTGGTCCCGTCGGTTCCCGTCAGGTCGAGCTGATCGTTCGGGTGTACTGCTCTCAAAAAGCGAAAATGCGTGTCCCGGTGACCGGTCAACATCACCGTGCCCTCCTGCCCGGGCAGGGCGCTGGACGTGACGTGGCCGGGACCGAATGCCAGGGTCCGGCCAGACGCGCCGGCGAGGACGATCAAATCTACCGACGGGTGTTGCATGCGGAGCCGCGCAACCGGCCAGGTATCGGCCCATGGCCAGGGTTTCGGCATCGGCTCGCCCGTCAGAGCGCGGGACCAGGCCCACTGCAGCAGAACCTGCGCGAGCCTGGCCTTGGCATAGATCCGCGATCCTTCCCAGACCTGCCAGCCGCCGATGGCGAGAAGTCCCGCTATCAATATCGTCGGCAGGCGGGAGCCCGGTCTGAATCGACTCATACGACCGTCCGGCGGAATGGCCACAGCAAGCAGGACAACAGAAGTGCCGCTGCCCCCATCACAATGTGCACGTGTCCGTCGGTCGCAGTTCCCGGAAGGTTCGCGAGCGCGGTGAGGTCCTGCGTCCGCACCGGATTAGTCGTGTGGTCGCGCTCAGCAGCCCGGGAGTCTGTCGGTCTGGCAGGAGTGATATCGACAGCGACCAGACTGGTGTATCGGCTGACCAGGTGGTGGGTAAGGGCGACGTCCAGCACGGCCTTTCGGATTGTCTCTTCAGCGCCGCCCTTGTAGGTCTCATCCATGAGCGCCGCAATCTTTTGCCTGGCCCAGTAAACCGAGAGCCCTCCATGAGCGGTCGCATTGTTGAACGAGATCGGGAGTGACCAGGCTGCGCTTCCGATCCGTCCGTGCAGCATGGCCTGGGGAGGCAGCGAATCGGCTTTCAGTGCCAGCACGATGGGTTCGCCCTCATAGAGATCCGTGATGGTTGCCGGGAATTGTTCGAGTCCCGACCATCCGGTTGCATCGAGGGTGATGTCGTTGAGCACCGGATGCTCAAGTTTTCTGAACAGACCATCCAGCTTGTCCTTTACCTCATTCACATTGCCGATGTAGGTGAAGGTGCCGCGGCCTGTTTCGGCAGCTTTCCGCATCAGATGACTGTTAGGCGTGGAGCCGATCCCGATGGTGAACAGGCGTCTGCTGCCCACGCGCTGGTGCAGCAGTTCGAAGAGCTCTTCCTCATTGCCGACCTGTCCGTCGGTGATGAGAATGATCTGCTGGAGCCGGGCGCTGTCCTGCGGGCTCTTGAGCGCCTGTCTCAAGGCCGGAAGTATTTCCGTTCCCCCGTCGGCCGCGAGGTGTTCGGTGTACCGGATGGCTTGTTGCATTGATTTGGTCGTCACGGGCTGCGGTATGGGGAACAACGACCGGACCGTGTGGTTGAATTGAATGATGTTGAAGCGATCCTGTGTGGTCAGCCGCGAGAGGGCGGCCGTTAATGATCCCTTGGCCTGTTCGATGGACGCGCCGGCCATGGATCCCGATCGGTCGATGATGAAGGTGATGTCCCGCGGAACTCGCGCTGCTGTCTCACGATGCTGTGTCGGTGGAACAAGCATCAGCATGGCATAGCTTGTGCCGTCTTTCTGTTCGGTAAAGACGGTGGCCATCGGTTCGGTTCGCGGCGCCGGATGCCAGATGAGTTGGAAATCCCGATCAGCCGGGACCGCATCTTCCCGGAGACTGATCTGGTATCCGCCGTCCGGATCCTGAAGGCTGATGATCGGGTGAAACGGCGACTCCACCCGGGCAAGAGGAAAGCCCGGGTGGAGCGAGAGCGAGAGGCTTAGGGGGTTGATCGTGCCGTCCTCGGGTTGATGTACGGGCGGCGTAATCCGTGAGGCATCGGGGACACGATCGGTGCCCGGACCGGTGCCGGATCCCTGAGGATCCTGTCCTTCGACGATCACCGGGACGCCTGGGATATACCGCGGCCCGACGGCCATGGGGAAGCGGAGTTGAAACCGGTCATTCTCGTAGCGGACGGTTTCCTGATATTCGAGCTCGATCGTCACATGTTCACCGGGTCCGATATTCGCGACTGAAGTGGTAAACAGATTCGGCCGTTCCTGTTCGACCAGGCCGGTCCGTTTCCCTTCCCGCTTAGCCTGGTCGTAGACCTTTTTCGCCTCCGCCCGTTCCTTGATCCGGCCTTCAATGATCCGCTCCCCGATTTTCATGCGGAGATGATCCACTGCGGCCGTCTCGGGCAGGGGGAACACGTAGATCCCTTCCAGCCAGTCGCCTTTCTTCCTGCTCGGATTGGTAAACTCCTGCCGGACGGTTGCGCGAGCAATCGTCCCGGTGACCGCAATGTGCACGTCCGTCTTCAGGATGGGCGCCGGTGTATAACGTCCGGCTTGGTCGGTTCTGAACATCAACGTGCCTTCCGTCACATCGGTGAGGCCCATGGTGGGAATGATGCCGATATGGAGGGATTCATCCGGTTCGGCGCAGGAGGTGGCCGGAAGGGGAGCGCCAAGTGCCAATGACAGAAAGAACGCACAGAGCGTGAGGCGGGCTGCAGAGGTTGTTGCGCGCTGTCGGAGAGGGCAGAAGCGGTCATTCAGCATAGGATCCTCGTTTCGTCATAGTTGTGGATGATCGATTGACGGCGGGTGTCCCCGGGAAGGACCTGGTGTCGTTCCCGGGGACAATCCCCGGCTGGTCAGTTGCCGTCGGTCGGCTCGGAGGTGCGTTCTGCCGGCTCGGAGGTTGTGAGCGGAAGGCTCTCGTTGCTCGCGTCGGTCTGCCCTGCTTCAATTGAGAGGTCGAGGTTGTTCGAGAACGGATCGGCCGCCGTTTCAGGGGCGACGGTAGGAACCACCATGTGTTCCTGGCCGATCCTTCGCATCTCCACGTGTACCCGCCGGTTCATGCGGCGGCAGACGTCGCTGTTGTCGATGCAGAGGGCGCCTTCTTCACCCAGGCTCACGGTGCGGATCGACGACTCCGGCACACCCAGCGCGATCAAGTGTTGTTTGACGGTCTCGGCGCGCTTCATGCCCAGGATCTTGTTGAAGCTTCTCGAACCCTGTTGATCGGTATAGCCCTGGAGCAGGATGCCCCAATCCCGCTCGCTCTTGAGGAATTCCGCGTGGCGCTGCAAGGCGGCCTTGCCGTCATCGGTCAATCCCTTGCGGCCGATTTCAAAGTGAATATCGTCGTGCAGGATGTCGGTACTTCGAATCGCCAACGGGGCTGTGTCCACATGGGTCGTTGGAATCGAGGCTGAGACCGGCGCGTGGTCTGTGGAGTCTTTCAGGACTTGCGAGACCTGGCTACTATTGAGGGCTTCTGCCGACGGGTTGCTATGGGCTGCCTCGTCGGCCTGGGAGTAGTACCAGAATGCGGACACGACGACGGCGAGGAAGAACACCAAGCCGCTCATGATATAGACATCCTTCATGTCCTTTTCCGGTCCCATGACGGCGGGAGAAACTGGTCCTGCGCTGACACTGGCTACGGGGGCTTTCTGCATGATTGCCTGCTCCTTGTGTTATAGGGCCGGGGTCTACCGGCCCGTCGGTTTCTGATAGATGAATCGACTGACCCTTCTGTTGCGGGGCCGGCTTGGTGATCCTCACCTCCTTCCTGCCGGGCTGTCCGCCGTTGGCCGGTGGGTAGAGCAAGGCGGAGGCCAGCGACCGTAACGAGGATGACGATTGGAAATGGCAGTTAAAACAGTGAGTTGCGAAAGCGTTGTCGATGCGAGTGAACAGCGATTCATGCGGGGATCAGCGGGGATGCGGGGATAGCCCCGCATCAAGAAGCCTGGTAGGCGAGGTGGAGCAAAAAAACGACCGCGTACCTCTCGCGAAGGAAAGCCATCCGGCCCTGGCGTCGTTGCTGGAAATGTTTTGCGAGTGTCCGCTGCTGCGGTAACATGGCCCGAAAAGTCGCCGACACCTGTTCGGAACAGGGATAGGGATGGGGCGTGAGGAGTCGTTGAATGAAAAAGTCTCTTCTACTGTTGTTGCTGCTGTGGGCTGCGATGTTCCCTTTGGCACAGGCGGGGGATTACCAGTTGATCATCGGCGAGCAGGTGGACGTGTGTGAAGCCTGTAAGCGCAATCTGGAGCGGATGACGGTGCATCCGGCTTGTGAGCGGGATTATAGCGATCAACTTGGACTGGAAGCTCCTGAGTGGAAGCCGTTCGATGTGGGGGGCCATATCGGTGCGATGGAACAAGTGCTGCGGTATCTTGCGACCGGTGATGAGTTTACCGATGACAGATACAAGTCGGATGATGATCGAGACGCAGATCCGGTACGAAGAGTCGGTATGAAGGAGGAGCCCTGGGCCTATTGGGCGTACGTCGATATCAATAACGATGGGAAGGCTGAACCGGTGCTGAAGCTCCATTCGGCGCTCTGCAAACTAAGAAATGGCGGATCTATCGGCCAAGCCTATTCTGCTCCCATTGTGGTGCTCAATGAGGATCTCAGTGGCATCGATCGTGCCCTGACCGATCTCGTGGTTCAGAACCCTCGCAAGGAGGGAACGGTGGCCGGCACAACCAATTACCAGCTCTACGGGGTGTTCAGTTTCAAGGGGGAAATGTATTTCGACCGTTGGAATGACACCGACAGTGGAGATGAGAGCGAGCGCTTTACCCTGAGTATTTATGAGGCCAAGGGGAACACCACTCGAACACTGTGCCAGATGAAAGAACTGCAGGTGAGAAGGTGGTCGCCAGGCAAGCCCTGCGCATTCCGCCACTGTCCCCCCGCGAAGCCGTTTCCCGTGCGTCTCACCCCCTGATTCAGCCGGCTGTCGCCATTCTTCCGGACGAACCTCGCTCATCGAATCCCCAGCCGCCAGAGCGATGTGATCTCTGCCGCTCGAGCGGCGCGGAGCGGATCGGCCTGATCGGAGGCGCGGGGATGATGCGGCCGGATATCGGTCTTGCCGAGGACGACGAGCCCGGCTTGATTGAACATGGCGAGCAACTCCGCCCTGGTTCTCAATTCCAGATGTTCGGCCAGGTCGGACAGCAGGAGCCAGCCCTCTCCTCCCGGTTCCAGGTGCGCCGCCAGCCCGTTGAGAAAGCCGGTCAACATGCGACATTCCGGATCGTAGATCGCCTGTTCGATCGGGGAGGTCGGCCGTGCCGGGACCCAAGGCGGGTTGCAGAGCACGAGTGGCGCCTTGCCTTCAGGAAAAAGATCCGCCTGTACGACTTCCACTCGATCGGTCAGTTCCAGCCGGGCAAGATTTTCACGGGCGCACGCCAGGGCGCGAGGGTCCTGGTCGGTGGCAACGATGTGTGAGACGCCACGGCGGGCCAACACAGCCGCCAACACGCCGGTGCCGGTGCCGATGTCGAAGGCGAGGACACTGGAAGGTAGCGGCGCGTCGGCGACCAGATCTACGTACTCGCTGCGAATCGGCGAAAACACGCCATAGTGGGGATGGATTCGATCGCCGAGGGCAGGGACGACAATCCCGTTCTTACGCCATTCATGCGCACCCACCAGTCCCAGAAGTTCTCGAAGCGACACCAGGGCCTGCCCTTCGCCGGGACCATAGGCCTCCGTGCAGGCGAGTCGAAGATCGGGAGCGCGGCGGAGCGGAATTTCGTAGTCTCCCTCAAGTGGCACCAGGAGCATGCCTAGTATGCGGGCGCGCCGAGACTGAGTCTGTCGATGAAAATGAAAGGACTCTGCCGGCGACGTGCCGGGTTTGGGGGGATGGCGGTCCGCGCGCCTCGCCATGGCGTTGAGTAACTGCCGGGCATTCTGGAAATCGCCCCGCCAGAGCAACGCGGTGCCTTCGCAGGCCAGGCGGTGGGCCGCGTCGGCGGTCATGCTGTCGTCCGCAATGGTCACACGCGCGGGCGGCGGGGCTCCCCATTCCGAGCGCCAGCGCGCGGAGCAGGGCTGACCTGCTTCGGTCCAGCTGACCAGTGGAATCGCACTCACGACAGGACCTTGTCCGCGGTGCGTCGTACGTTTGAACGAATGTCCGGCAAGGTGTGTCTCCTCAATAGAGGTCAGGTCTGGAATGAGCGTCGGTGAGTCGAGGTATTCTACCCGAAATGTTGTCGGACCAGGGTCTCGACGGATTTGAAATGCCGTTCGGGGAGATTTTTGAAGCGTCGCTTACAATCGAGCAGGGCTTCTTCCGCGGTGGTGAAGGGCGTGATCGTGTCTAGCAGATGGCCGTAGTAGTCCATCAGCTTGAGTTCGACGGTGCGCAGTAACGATGGATCGCCTGCCAGAGCGGAGGCTGCTTTGGTCTGATCTCTTCCCGACTCCACGAGTGCCTGAAAGCAGAGGCCCTTCAGCCGTTGTGTGACGGTGCTGCGATCCCACCCCAGAGACTTGGCTGTCGCCTGCATATCGAACCGGTGTTGGCGCAACCGGTCCAGCACCGCGACGTCGCCGGCCGGATCGGGGAGGAGCGGTTCGGCCCCGGTCGCGATGACGGTGGGCGAAGGCTGCCTCGAGAGGCGGAGGTCGGCTGTTGTGATGATCGGTCCGTCGGAGAGCGCGATCGCCTGTTCGAGACACTGGAGGAGCTCTCGCACGTTGCCTTTCCAGACCTGCTGTTGGAGCGTCGTCATCGCTTCTTCGGAGAGCCGGATGTTCGCGTGTGCCGGCTGCTTCGCCGCGTCCCGCACACAGGATTCTGCGAGGGGCGGAATGTCATCGGGCCGGTCCCGCAGCGGAGGCAGGTGCAGGACGAGGCCCTTGAGCCGAAAATACAGGTCCTCGCGGAACCAGCCTTCCGACACGCCGCGCTGAAGATCTTTGTTGGTCGCAGCCACGATACGGACATCGACCGTGGTAGGAGTCGTCGCGCCGACGCGATAGAAGGTCCGGTCCTGCAGCACTCGCAACAGCTTGCTTTGATGGTCGAGGCGAAGGTCGCCGATTTCGTCCAGAAAGATGGTGCCGTGATGCGCGAGTTCGAAATAGCCTTTGCGATCCGTCAACGCGCCGGTGAAGCTGCCTCGCACGTGGCCGAAGAGTTCACTCTCGAAGAGTTCCGGGGAGATCGCCGCCATATTGACGGCGATGAACGGCTTGGGTGCCCGCGGGCTCAGACGGTGCACGGCGCGCGCAAACAACTCTTTGCCTGTTCCGGGCTCGCCGGTGATGAGGACTGTGACGGTGGTGCGGGCGCCTTTCTTGAGATCGCGAAACATGGTCAGCATGGCAGCGTTTCTGGTGATGATGCCCAACTGCCCGCATTCCCGGCGCAGGAGTTCCTGTTCCGCATTTCCCAGAGGCGCTGAAGCAATCGTTGCGGCGCGCATGCTCTGAAGCTGCCGTTCGAGCTCATCCATCCGCTGCCGCGTGGCTTCTTCCTGCGCCTGCGCGTCGGCGATTTTGAGCTGCAGCTCGGCGGCGAGCTTGGTCGATTCGGCTTCCCTGGAGGCCGAATGAGACATGCCGGCGCGGGCCGATTCCAGGTCTTCTTCCAGGGATTCCACGACTGTCTCCCGGTAGATCAGTGCTTCACGAACCGCCACCAGATTCTGCTGAACCTGCAGCATGTCCTGCTCCAATAATGCCAGGCGCCGGGTTGCGACGATCTGCCCCAGCAGACTGGTCGCCACCAGCACGGTAAGAGCGGCGGTGACAGGCATCACAAAGGGCAGAACCCAATGGGCCTTGGTGAGTGAGACCAGACCGATGGCCAGATAGAGCAGGAGGCTGCCGGTACCCAGGAGCAAGCCCCTCCAATCAGGCCACCGGAGGACCATCCAGGCGACACAGAGACAAAGGACAACGGTCAGCAACAGTCGTTGCATCGGAGAAAGCTCCTGTATCCAGTCCTGCGTGAGCAGTGTGTGGAGCAGGTGCGCCTGAATGAGCATGTCCGAGGCATCGTCGCCGGAAGGGAGAGTGCGTTCCGGTTGCGTGCGTGGTTGGGTGAGCAAAAAGACGACGTTGCCGTTCGCCAGCGTGCTGAGCGCCTCGTTATCCTTCCGGTCGAGGAGGCGGGAAAGTTCCAGCACGGTGATGGTGTGGAAGGCGGCGGGACGTAGCTGTCCGGCGAAGTTGAGCAAGAGTCGGCCTCGACGGTCGAGCGGCATTGTCAGGGAGCCCGTCGCACCGCCGGGCCACCGCGCGTTCTGCACTCGAACCTGTCCGGTGCGGCGTTCCACCTGATCGAAGGGCACCTGCCAGAATGTGGCGGCTAACGAGAAGCCCAGGGCAGGGAGTTCGTCCGTCCCGGTGCCGTGAAAGAGCTCGGCCCGGCGCGCAATGCGATCGGGGTCCAGGACCGGCTGTATGGCGCTTCGGCCCGGCGTGAAGCCGCGTGGGGGAACAGCGGAGGGAGCCGTCTCCTGTTCGCCCGGAGCCGTCGAAAATGCGGGATAGGAGACGGTTCCGGCGGAGGTTACTGCTTCGGTCAGTAAGGCGTCACTGACGGCGCCGCCGAGGTTGGGAGGGCTCGGGAGGTCGAGCGGAATATCGAGCCCGATCGCTGCCGCTCCCGCATCGTGCAATCCAGTGATGAGCCTGGCGGGAAGACTGCGATCCCACATGCCGGCACCGAACTGTTGTTCGCTGGCCTGGTCTCTTATGACCAGAAGCAGGTGCGAGTCGGGGGCCGGCTGCGAGCGGAGTCGCATCCAGGTGTCGTAGGGCGCCCATTCGAGCGCGTGGTAGGTCACCGGCGCCGGCGCCCATAGGATTTCGGTGAGGGCGACGGAGGCCAGCGCCATGACGACGGCTTGCAGCCAGACATTCCTGACGAACAGGCGAGTGGCTATTTGCATGGGTCGTGGCGACTAGCGGGATGTTAAACAGGTCCGTTGATGTCCACATCCATCGCCTGCATGGCGCAATGGGTTCTGTCGAACGGACTGTGCGAACATCCTGCGAGCGGTGCTGCTCCTGCCCGTGAGACATACCGTCCGGCATGTCGAGGCCATTGAAATTGTGTCCAACAGCTTACTACGGTTTCGGAGTCTCGGGGGTGATTTCGTCGAGAATACGTTTGACCTCTTCCCGCGGCATCCCCTTCAGATAACTTTTGGCCTTGGCGAGGTCCGGTGCCAGGCCGAGCCCTTTGGCGTAGATGCGAGCCAGGGCCGTGCGTGAAGGAATCGCGCCGTCGGCTGCGGTGGATTCCAGATAACTCAGAATCCATTGGCCATGGGGGGGAAGCTGGCCGTCGAGGCCCTGCTCGTAGAGCTGGACCAGTGCCGCGTGCGAGATGTCGTTGAGCGCATAGGCTTCCCGCAGCAGGACCGGCAGGGCCTCGCCGGTGCGCCCTTGTTTGAGCAAGGTCGTGCCGACGGTTTCCGTGGCCTGGTCCCCCCGGTCCAGATCGGGGAAATCCAGCCAGAGCTGATCGCAGTAATTCTTGAAGGCTTCCGCCGCCGCCTTGGATTGTTTTGTCTGCAGATTCCCTTTGACCGCTGCCAGCCGCCGGAGTTGGGTCAGCGCCTGAGCCGCTTCCGGCAGACCCTGCTCAAAGGCCCGCGCCCACCAGGTGATGGCCATGATCTGGCTCTTTTCCACGCCCTGGCCTGAGCGGTAAGCGTTACCGAGAAAGTATTGAGCTTTGGCCAATCCTGCCAGCGCGGCGGATTCCAGTTCCTGCGCCGCGTCCTTGTCCCGTCCCGCCACTTTCAAGACCAGTCCGAGCCGGTAGTGAGCTTCGGCAAAGTCCGCTTTGAGTCGCAGGGCTTCCTGATAGGCCTTGATGGCAGATTGGACATTGCCGCGGGTGTAATGAATCGTCCCCATGCTGTAATGGGCCTGCACGAGGGTCGGATCCAGGCGGACGGCTTCCTGCAGTTCCGTCATGGCGTTGCGCCAGTCTTGCTTGGCCATGAGTGCGGTGCCCAAATCGAGATGAGCCTGCGCAACGGTCGGATGGAATCGCAGGGCGGTCCGGTATTCGTCGATGGCGCCATCGGTATCGCCCAACTGGAAAAGGGTTCGGCCCAGCGTGAGGCGTGGCTCCTGGGCATCGGGTTCGAGGTGTAAGGCTTGACGAGCCTGGGTCAGGGTCTCCAACAGGCTGAGGGGCACGGGCGCTGGAATCGGCGTCGGCAATGCCGGCTGAGCAATGGATTCAGGAGGGAGCGGCTCTTCTCGAATCGGTTCCGGGGCCGGGATCGCCGAGGGGTCTTCTTGCGCGCCGGCCCAGGCCGGGTGGATGAGCAACGCCACGGCCAGGATCACAGGCCACCCTCCCTTGGTGGCGTGGTGCAGAAACATAGGTGCTGGCAATCCTCCACATGAAAAAAGACGTTCCTTTATACACATAGACGAAGCGGAAATTCCACGGAATCTCGTATGAAACATCTGCCGGGAAAAGGTGCGGGGAGTATTCAATGATTGAGGAATGCGAGCGCGAGGACCATGGCGGCCAGCAGACCCAGGAGGCCCAGTATTAGGTAACGCCACCAGGACAATTGATCCTGAACCGGCATGAACCCCAGGCTGACGCCTTCCGCCAGCAACCAGTTTCTGAATTCCTGCGGGGCGACGAGGCTGAGTCCTCGGTTCGTGCAGGAGGTCATGAATCGATCCACAACCACGCCCTGCAGCGCCGTGCGAATCAGCTTTTCCAGCCAACGCGGCAGTCTCAGACGGCCGGCGGTCTGAGTCACGCATCGGTCGACCATGGCCTCGTATTCCTGTCGTGCCATGGCAAGACTGCGTCCTGCCGAAGTTGACCCCGACTGCATGGCAGGCAAGGCATGGAGCCATTCCCGGAGCGTGAGTTCCAGCCGCTCCACCGTCTGTTGGGCTGCGCTCAACACCCCCGCAAGGGCGCCGCCGACCAGCGCACCGACAACGTACAGGGCCGTCAGCGACCAGCTGCCCACTGCGGCCCATGTGCCATGGGAGGATACCGTGCTGCTGTAATAGGCGGCAGCCCCTCCGACGACGGCGATCGAGATAAGCACGTGCAGGGGCAGAGACCAGAGCAGAGCCCGGAGGAATGTGCGGGGCCTCCTCACGCTTGGTAGGGAAGGCTGATTCGCCATCGTGGCCAGTCGACGATCTCAGAGGTTTACGGGGGACTGGTTTGGATGAAACGGCCAGATTTTTCTAAGGCGGTCGATTTCCGAAGCGAGTGCATGCGGTGCGAGTCGAACCGGTTCGTGCGCAATACGCCACACCGGTTCGAGCGGCGCGGGATCCTGATGAAGGCGCGGAATCAGATGCCAATGAATATGCGGGAGCTGGTTACCGAGCAATTCATAATTGATCTTTACGGCTTGCCACTTTTGCGCGAGCAGGGCCGCGACTCCGGACACTTCTTCCATGAGGCGACTACGTTCGTCGCGAGAGAGGTGAAAGAGTTCCGTGGCGTGGCGTTTCAGGACGAGCACGGTCCAGCCGGGGAAGAACTGGTCGTCATGCAGGTAGGCCCGGGTGAGTTCGCATTCGGCGATGAAATGACTCCGGTCGGGCCAGGTGCCGACACAGGCCTTGCAGGCTGGGGTGTTCATGGTTGACTCAGAGACTGGGCTTCTTGCGGCGTGATCAGGCCTTTTTTGATCAGTAGTTGAATCAGCTTGTCCGTGGTGGCCTTGTTCGGTGCGGCGGCCGCGGCCGCTGCCGCTGCCGGGCTCTTCTGTTTAGGTGCGTCACGTTTTTGCCCCATCACCCGGAAAGACGGGGTAAAGACCGCGACATAGTCCCGGTTCCGAATGCGGACGGTCACAGGGAGGCTCTCGCTGTTCGGGGTGAGGTCCGGCCCCGATCCTTGCGGGACGCGAAAAAACGGTCTTCCGTCCTCAGTGGTGCCGTCCTGGCCGATGATTTCCATTCTGTTCAGGAGGGATTCGCCGGTCAGGTTCTCACGATCCTGCCCACCGATATTGGTAATGCGATCCAGGACGATGATCAGCGAGTCGGCGATGAAGAGATCGGCGGAATTGTTGCGGACCGTCACATCGTACCGGTATTCGCTCGAAAAATTATCCCGGCTGCGCAGGGTGACAAATGCGGCGGCTTTGCCGCTCAAATCGATCAGTTCGGCTGCGGCGGCGACCAGGGGCATGAACGCGATGGCCAGTAGGAGGCAGGCGCTTCCCACAACTATGTGCATGGACCGCGTCTTCGCCATGATCCCCTCCCGGTTGTCGGTCAGCATCGGCTTCAGAATAACAAAGCTCCGCAGTGAGTGCGAGGAAATCCTCTGCCCGGGTCGTGGTTTGCTTGACACGTTCTTTTCACGGACGATATTCTGCCGTTCGATCATCGACTGCGACTCATCACCCCTGCATGGCACCTACACGTACGACGTCTCCTCCGCTGCTGGTTCCGCGGATACTCGTTTCTCAACTGCTGCATCTCTATGACTATCCCGACCCGCGCCGACCCGGGCGGCTGATCAAGGGCTACGACTGTCCGCATGCTCTCCGAACGGCCCGGATGTGCGCCGCCGTGGCTCAGCGCATGGGACACCCGACGGCGCGAGTCAAACAGTACCAGATCGCCTGCATGCTGCATGATCTAGGCCGGGCCGGACTGGATCGACGGCTCTTCGGCCGTATCTGGTCATGGGCTCGCGCGCAGGGAATTCCCACCAGGCCGCGTGAATGGCGTGCGCTCCACCCGGAGACCCGTTATGGACGGGAAACCGAGGCCTTTGTTTCGCGATATCGAAGCGCAATGGAAGCGGCCGGCATCGAACTGAATCCCTGGGCCTGCGAGCAGGTGGAAATGCGATTGGGGTATGCCCGCAGATTGGCCGCCCGCTTACGCACCGTCAAACCGCGTCTTCGCGAACTTTCGGTCACCTGGTCGCCGTGGATGAGCCGGATCATGCTGTATTACTACTATCCCGAGAAGCTGAAAGGGGCGCAGCCCTGGGTCCGGGAGCTGGCGGAAATCCTGGTGGCCTGCGAACAGTTCGAGGCCTATAGCAATCAGCGTCGCGGGCGCGACTATTATGTGCGAAAGCGTGAAGATGTGTCGGACGCGTTTGCCTATTTGGATGCCCTGCAAGGTGAAGGGATCATCAGTCGTCCCGTGGTCCAGGCCTTGCGGGCGCTTGCGGCGGAAGGGGTCTTCGATCGCGTATTGGAAGAGGCCAGGGGGCGGTCGTTGTCGAAACGCGAGCGTACGTTCCTGCGCCGGGCGGGTCAGGAGGCAGTACATGCCGGTTAGAAGTGTGTCGATGCAGGTGAAGATGCAGGGCGATTGCCGGGTGGAGAATATTACCGGGCAGGTCCAGGCGGCGTTGAAACAGACGCAATTGTGTGCCGGCATTCTCACGATTTTTATCAAGCACACGACCGCTTCCGTGTTGATCATCGAGGATGAGCCGGGTATCCGCGCCGACACGAAAGCCCTGTGGGAACGGTTGATTCCGGCCGATCCGGACTGGCAGCACAATGTGCGCAACGCGGGAGAGGACAACGGCCACAGCCACCTGCGCGGTCAATTGCAGGGGCAATCGCTCACCATTCCCTTCAACGACGGGGCGATGACGCTGGGCACCTGGCAGCAGATCGTCGTGCTGGATTTCGATACCCGCGCACGAACCAGGGACCTGGTGCTGCAGGTCATCGGTGAATAGCATGCGTCTGAGCCGGGCGAGGCGGAGGGGACAGCGGTTGAGGGCTGCGTTGGTGGCAGCGCTGACGATGATGGTGTCATCGCCGGGCTGGCTTCCGGCTGCGGAGGGCACGAACGGGCTGTTGATTGCGCAATCTGCCGCGCCGACCGAGCTCAGTCCGGAGGAACAGGCGACCATCGCCGTGTTTGAACGCGCCACCCGGTCCGTGGTGTTCATCGCCAACACGGCGATGCAGCGCGATCCCTGGTCGTTCAATCTGTTCGAAGTGCCGCAAGGCTCGGGGACGGGCTTCGTGTGGAGCCGGCAGGGCCACATCGTCACCAATTATCATGTTATTTACGGCGCGGATGCGATCACGGTGACCTTGGCCGATCGTACGGAATTCAAAGCAAAAGTCGTCGGCGCCGATCCGGATCACGATCTTGCGGTGCTGCAAATTCAGGCTTCCGAAGCCGCGCTCCAGCCGGTGATCATCGGCAATTCCCAGTCGCTGCGTGTCGGTCAGAAGGTGCTGGCCATCGGCAACCCTTTCGGGCTCGACCATACCCTGACCACGGGAGTCGTGAGCGCTCTTGGCCGTACGATCAAGTCGATGAGCAACCGGACGATCGAAGGCGTGATTCAAACCGATGCGGCGATCAACCCGGGCAACTCCGGGGGACCGCTGCTGGACAGCGGCGGCCGGTTGATCGGCGTGAATACCCAGATCATGAGTCCGAGCGGTGCGTTTGCCGGCATCGGGTTCGCGGTGCCCGTCGATACGGTCAACCGGATCGTGCCTGAATTGATCAAGCATGGAAAGCTGATCCGACCCGGACTGGGCATCTCGCTAGTGCCGGATGCCATGGCCCGGCGTTGGGGTGTCAAAGGCGTGATCATCGGAAAGGTCGGCCGGGGGAGTATCGCCGAACGGATCGGGCTGCATGGGGCGCGTGAGACCGGCGGAGGCCGGATCGAGCTGGGCGACATTATTGTTGCGGTGGACGGCAAGCCGGTCGACACCATCGACGATCTGATGGATCTGATGGAACAGCACAAAGTCGGCGATGAGGTGACGATCGAGTACGTCCGGGGCAAACGTCGGCTCCAAGTGGTTGCGCCGCTGCAGGCGGTCAATTGATCCGCGGAGCCGCAGAGGCTAGCGCGACAGTGGAGTTGTGCTCTGTGTTAGGATGACCGGAGTTGGACCAGCCGGAGGAATTGATATGAGCGACCATCGAAATCCGGATCAGCCAGAGTCGGGCGGGCAACAGCCGCCGCGCCGTGAGGCCTCTGCCTCGTCTGATCCGATCGAACTGATAGAAGAATGTCTGGCGGCATTTCCGGACGGCGATCCGCGCCAGAAGCTGCTCTATAAATTGCGCCATGTGGTGACGGCCCAGTCGGTTGCACAGGACCGGCGCGACACCGAGTTGAAAAAACTCAACGAGGTGGTAGCCAAGTTGACGGCGCCCGCCAATCGAGTCGGTCTGCTGCTCGAAGTGCCCGCTGAAACTGTGGCTCGCATCGTCGTCGGAGGGGCGGAGTACTACGCCAACATCGACCCGCGTCTCCCGGTCGAGGATCTTAAGATCGGCACGCAAATTCTGGTGAATGAGGCCTATACGGTGATCAAGGCCCTGGGATACGACCGCAACGGACCGGTGCTGAGGGTGGCCGAGGTGTTGCCGGATGGGCGCATTCGTTTCGAACAGGATATGGGCCGGCAGGCGTTGATTCTGCAGCGGTCCAGCGATTTACTGGGGGTCGATCTCAAAGCCGGTGACGAAGTCCGGATCGAGCCGACACACCGGATCGCCATCGAAAAGTTTGAAAATCGCCAGGCGAGGACGCACCTCCTCGATGAAGTGCCCAGTGTGACGTGGGAGCAAATCGGCGGGCAGCATCAGGCGATCGAAGCCATCCGGAAAGCCATCGAATATCCGCTGCTCCATGCCGACACGTTCACGAAATATCAATTCACGCAGCCGAAGGGCTTCCTGCTCTATGGACCGCCTGGTTGCGGTAAGACCTTGATCGGGCAGGCCGCAGCCGCCAGTCTGGCTCAGCTCGTCCGTGAATCGCAGGGGCAGGCTGCTGCGGATGGCAAGTCGAAGAACCCGCCGGTCACGAGCGGCGCGTTCCTGCACATCAAAGGACCGGAGATTTTGAACATGTGGCTGGGCGAATCCGAGCGGATCGTCCGGGACCTGTTTGCCAAGGCGCGCGCCAGACGGAAAGAGGGGGCCTTGCCGTTTATCTTCATCGACGAAGCCGAGTCCGTATTGGGGACCAGGCGGTCGATGCGGTCGTTCAACATCAACAATACGCTGGTGCCGATGTTCTGCGCCGAAATGGACGGCATCGAGTCGCTGCAGGATGTGGTGATCATTCTGGCGTCCAACCGGCCGGATCTGATCGATCCGGCGGTCCTCAGGCCAGGTCGAATCGATCGAAAGATCAAGGTCGCGCGACCGAGTCGGGAGGCGGCCGTGGAGATTCTTGCGGTGTATCTCACGCCGTTGTTGCCGCTCGACCGCGAGTTGCTGGAGCGGAACGGACAGGACCATGAAGCCGCCCGCCGTGCCGTGATTGAGCAGGTGGTCGACAGTCTGTTCGCGCGGACCGATCAGAATCGCGTGTTATCCATTCGGCTTCGGAACGGCCAGAACAAGGTGCTGTATCGCGGCGATCTCGTCAGCGGTGCGATCCTCTCCTCGATCGTCCAGCGGGCGAAAGAGAAGGCGATCGAACGGGTGGTGGCACAGGCCGGGGCGCCTGCCGGCGACGGGATCCGCGCGCAAGATCTGCTCGATGCGGTGCATGAGGAATATCGCGAAGGTGAGATGTTGCCGCCGGACGATGCCGCCGAAGAATGGCTCAAACTGCTGGATCATCACCCGGAACAGGTCGTCGGCGTCTCGTCGTTTCGCCGCGGTCGGCCGACGGAAGAGCGATTGGTCAACCAGATTATCTGACACGGCCTATGCATCTCTTCGGCATTGAAACGGAGTATGGCATCACCCGCGAGGATCTGGATGCCGTCGATCCCGTCGAGGAATCGATGGAACTGGTCCGTGCCCACTTGCCCGGCAAGTTTGAACGGCGCTGGGACTATCGGGGTGAAGATCCGCATGAGGACGCGCGCGGTTTTCGAGTCTCCGGTCTGCAACAGGACAAGGAGGAGGACGACTTCGCCAAGGTCGATGCGCATCGACCATTTTCGTTTCACGAGATGAAGAGCGATCTGGTCCTGCCGAACGGTGCGCGGTTTTACAACGACCATACGCATCCGGAATATTCCACTCCGGAATGTCGCACGCTCAAAGATGTGTTGGCGCATGATCGGGCCGGAGAGCGTATTGTGCAGAGGGCGGCGGATCGGCGGAATCAGCAACTCGGCGGCGCGCACGTCCAACTGTACAAAAATAACACCGACTTTCACGGCCACAGTTATGGCTGCCACGACAATTACCTGGTATCGCGTTCCCTGCCGTTTCCTCAGCTGGTCAGCGGCCTGTTGCCGTTTCTGGTGAGCCGGCAGTTGGTGGCCGGAGCCGGGAAGGTCGGGATGGAGGCGCAGGAGTCGGGTTTCGTGCCGGGGCCATTTCAACTCTCACAACGGGCCGACTTCATGGAGGCTGAATTAGGCGTCGATACGATGCACAACCGGCCCATCCTGAATACGCGAGATGAGCCGCATGCCGACCGAACTAAATACAGGCGTCTACATCTGATCCTCGGCGACGCGAACATGTGCGAATACGCGACTGCGCTCAAGGTCGGCACCACCAGGCTGGTGCTGGACATGCTCCAACGTGGGGCGGCTCCAAGACTGGAATTGGAACAGCCGGTGGCCGCGATCAAGCAACTCTCCAGAGATCCTGACTTGAAGACAACGGTGCGATTGAAGGATGGCCGGACGATATCGGGACTGGCGATCCAAGAGGAATATTGGCACGCAGTGAGTCGATGCTGTGCGGGCAGTGATCCGGACGCCGACTGGGTGTTGCGGGAATGGCAGGAGACTCTCGGTGTGCTTCGTCAGGATCGCACGCAATTAGTCGGGAAGATCGACTGGGTGACCAAGCAGTGGCTGCTTGAGACATTCGTGCGGGAAGAACGGCTGGCGTGGGAAGATCCATGGCTCGCCAGTTTGGACTTGGAATATCACAATGTGAACCCCGACCGTGGCCTGTATCTGGGGCTCGAAGCGGAAGGGAAGACCTGGCGCATGACGAGCGAGCGTGACATTGCGCAGGCCCTGGTGGCGGGCCCTTACGATACCAGGGGCGGGCTTCGCGGATTGTGTGTGAGACGGTTCCCGGAGCAGATCACGGGGATGCAATGGGAGCGGGTGCAGTTTGCCGGGGGGCTGCGTGCGCGGACGCTTGAGATGGGTGACCTCTTTGAGCCGGATGCGGTGCAGGCCTGCGCCGCGGTGTTGGAAGCTGCCGCGTCTCCAGCCGATGCGCTGGCGGCGTGGACGAGACGAAAGGACGGGTAACCATGCGATATATGTTAATGCCGGAACGTCGTGAGGCGCCGGGCGATCCCATGCCGAAACCGTCGGGGCCGTCGGAGGAAGGCGGGGGGCCTCGGCGGCCTGAAACGGGCTCGCCGGACAAAGATAATTTGCTGAAGCGGATGCGGAAAGTCGATCCGAAGCAAGCGGAGCGCTATCGACAACGAACAGGAGAGTAAGGCGCGTTCGGGTACAGAGTCAGGCGTGAGGGGGTAGTTCATCGATCTGGCGGCCCGACGCTTCACGTTTCACGCTTCACGAGGGGTTTGTGTAATGGGGATGCAAGGGGACTTCTTTCAGCTCTTGAAGGAGCAGGGGTATCAGTTCGGGAATCCTGTTGCGGCGGCGGCCGGGATGGAAGTTCCCACTGCCACCACGATTTTGGCGTTGAAGTATCGCGACGGTGTGTTGGTCGCGGGCGATCGCCGGGCGACGGCAGGCAACATGGTGATGTACGACCGCACCGACAAGGTGTTGGAGATCGATCGCTACAGTGTGATGGCCATCGCAGGGGTGCCGGCGACGGCGTATGAGATGGTACGGGTGCTGGAGCATTCATTCAAATACTACCGGCGCACGCAATTGCAGGAGTTGAGTTTCGAGGGAAAACTGCGGGCGGTCTCCAAATTGCTCAAGGAGAACGTGCCGGCGGCGTTGGCAGGGACCGGGGCCGTGGTTCCGGTTTTTGCCGGATATGACCACGAGCAGGAGTCTGCGAAGATTTATTTTTACGATATTCTGGGTGCGGAGTTTGAAGCCGTGGAGTATGCCGTGTCCGGTTCTGGCTCGCCGACGATTCGCGGTATCCTGCATTATGTGAACACATGGGGCCCGCAGCCCCTGGCGACCCTCCCTGAGGAGCAGGCCACGATCCAGGCGCTCCGGTTGCTGTCCAGTGCGGCGGAGTTCGATTCGGCCACGGGCGGGGTGAATCGGGAGCTGAATCTCTATCCGGTGGTAAAACTCATCAAGGCGTCCGGTGTGCAGACCATCCCGGATGCCGATTTGAAACGATTGCACGAGAGCGAAGTGCTGCGCGGACGCTGACAGATAGACGGCTGGTTATTGACCCCTATGGTGAAGGTGGCACGTTATGTATGAAGAACCCTATCGGTGGATCGAGGCGGTCGGCAATCGACGCCAGTATCTCGATGAACAGTTTGCGAAGGGCTCACCGGTCGTCGCGTTGGCCTATGCCGACGGGATACTGATGCTGACCGTCAGCCGCGGAACGCCCAAACTCTACGAGATTTACGATCGTATTGCGCTGGGCGGAATGGGGCACCCGGCGGATCTGGAGAAGCTGCGCTTTTCCCTCCTGGAGATGGCCCATGTCGAGGGGTTCAACCGATCGCCCTCCGATGTCACGGGCGCCAGGCTGATGAAGTATGGGCTGGCACCGACCATCAAGCAGGCCTTTGAAGAAATATATAAAGCGCCCTTCATCGCCAAAATTTTGCTTGCCGAATTGGGCGTGAAACCCGAGCGGGACCTGTTTCTGTCGATCAACTACGACGGAAACTTTGAGGAGAGCCGGGGCTGGGCGGCATTGGGCGCAACGTCTTCCGTGCAGAGCCGGATGCGACGCTATGTTGAATCGCAACCGGCGTTTGCGCAGGCCTCGCTGGCGCAGGCCGTGGAACTCGCCCTGTGCACCTGGGCAGTCGGCTCATTAGCGCAAGCGGCGTCCGAGTCTCCGGCTGCGGAGTCTTCCTCACCCCGGGTATCGGACGAACAGACGGAAGGGGACGGGTCGAGTCTCCCTGACAAGGCGGCGCTGCTGGCGCATGTGCGTCAGACCGTTGCCGAGAAATCATTGGAATGTGTCCTACTGGAGCGCCGCGGGCCTGGATCGGCTAAATATCGCGCGCTTCGTCCCGCTGAACTGGGCGGTCTGCTACCGCCGGCCGTCAGCGAACCGGCCGCCACATAACATGCTGAACCGTATCTTCGGCCTTGAAACGGAATACGGCCTCCTGGTGAACCAGGAGCGGCCCGACCATTCGCCCTCCTGGGTGGCGCAGCGGATTCGTGACCACATTTTTCAAGTCGAACGGCAGGGAGTCCTCGACTTGCACCATCGTGGCCATGACGAGCCGCCCGGCAACGGGGGGTTTCTGACCAATGCGGGCCGCATCTACATCGACATGGGGCATCTGGAATATGCGTCTCCGGAGTGCACGACCCTGGCGGATCTGGTGGCATCGGATCGTGCCGGAGATCGCATTATTCAAGATGCGGTGACGGCGCTGGGGCTCGACGAGACGGTGTCGCTCATCAAGAACAATATCGATCACGAGACCGATGCGACGTTCGGCTCGCATGAGAACTACCTCGTCACGCGACAATTTCCCTTTTCCCGTCGCGGCCTCGGTCCGCTGGTGACGTTTCTGGTCACCCGCCAGGTGTTCACAGGGTCCGGACGGATCGGCTGCGCGAGCGACCCCAACGAATGGGTGCAAGTCGGAGGACTCATTCTGCATCGGCCTGGCCTGCGGGATGCGCAGGATCGATCGATCGTGCCGTTCCAGATTTCTCAACGGGCCGACTACATCGTCAACGACTTCTTCGAGTGGGTGCAACACAACCGTGCGATCGTCAATACACGCGACGAGCCGCTGGCCGATCCAAACCAATACCGCCGGATTCATCTCCTGTGCGGGGATTCGAATATGGCCGAATACGCCACGGCGCTCAAGATGGGGACTACCGGGCTGGTGCTGCAACTGATTGAGGCCGGTCAGGCCCCGCGCGGTCTGGGGATCCAGGAGCCGGTCGAGGCGCTGCAGGATATTTCTCGCGACCCGGATCGTCAATGGATCGTCCGCCTGGAGTCGGGACAGTCGATGTCTGCCGTCGATATTCAGGAGCAGTTTCTGGCTGCGGCCCAGCGCCATTGCAAGGGGCAGGACGAGGAGACGGATTGGGTGCTGGAGCAGTGGGAGTCTGTGCTGACCGATTTGCGCGGCGGGTACGAGAAAGTAGTCGGACGGATCGATTGGGCCTCGAAGCTGTGGTTACTGGAGACCTATCGGGAGGCCGAGCGGTCTGCGTGGGACGATCCCATGTTGAAGAGTCTCGACCTTGAGTATCACAACCTGCATCCTGAGCGGGGACTCTGCTACGGTCTCGAGGAGGAGGGGCGGGGGCCGCGCCTGACGACCGATAAGATCGTTGCCCTCGCGCAGGTGCATCCGCCTCGCAACACACGGGCGTTCGGACGCGGTGAGTTGGTCAGGCATCTCCTCGAGAGCGGGGCGGCCGGAGTCGTGCCGGATGGGCCGCTCGATTTCGAGGAGCAGATGGCCTGCGAGTACATCATCAATTGGTCGAATTTTAAACTGCGTGGAACGGCGCCGTTTTTTATGGCGGACCCGTTCAAAACCTACGTGCAGGATGTGCGTAGCCACCTGGCCGCTCGATAGGCTCCCCTCTACCGCTTCAATCCCATCCGTTCCAGGGCCCCTTTCGACACGTCGAACGCGAAGCGCAATTGGACTGCGTAATACTTTTGAACCAAGCCGGACTGGTCCAGTGGCCGGTCTTCTTCGCGGTAGAAGGCCAGTTCCGTATCCTTCCATCGGACGGCGATGCCGACGATCCAATCGAGCTCGGAAGGGTTCAAGGTGTTGCTCGCTTCCCGGTCGGTGAAGAGATTCATATCTCCGTACAGGACGACCTTGTTTTTGTAGACGTCCAGGTCGGCATGGGCGACGTACCGGAACAGGGCGCGGCCCGTGTTGTTGGGGCGGGCGAAGTATTGACTATTGTGGAAGAGCCATCCCGCGCCGGCGTAGGCCGTAAGATTCTGGTTCGGGAAGGTATGCCGCCACCAGCTGGAGTCCTGAATCGCTTGAAATCGGGCTGTGACGAGCGCATCGGCGTAGGCCTGTTTCAGCCCGCGACGGTCCAGCGGGGCATCTCGTTCGTATTGCAGCCGCCAATTGAAGCGATCGAGCACGCCGGTGAAGGCAAAGGTGCCGTCCCATTCCGTCAATTTGATCCATCCGTCAGTGCGGTCCGAGAAAAAGTTCTGATCGGTGTAAAACGTGAGATATTGCTTATAGAGATCCGTTTCCAAGTGCAGCATGTGGCGCATGCCGACGAGTCCGGTATTGTCAGGCCTGGCGGCGAAGGTCGGATTCTTTACAAAGGCACCGGTCAACAGATAGCCGCCGAACAGCGTTTCCTCTTCCTCGCGTGCTTCATGTTCCGGCTCATCCATGGAGGGGAGCGGGCGCCCGTATTTTTCCAGCCCGAACGCCGGTTCCGGCCAGGGCACAATCAGCGCCAGTAAGCCGGTGAGCAGTACCAGCCAAGTTGGAGCAGAACCCCTGTATTGCCGGGATGTCATTCCGGGCAGTTGGCGAAGATCTCTTCGCAGTCGTTGGAGGCATCGACTGAACTCGGTACGAAGCGATACCGCACCTGGTCGACTCGTTGGTGCTGGATCACGACCGTTGCCCAGCAGCCGTGATGCACGGTGGGACGGCTGCTCTTCGAGGACACCATGGATTCTTCCAGCAGGGGGGCTTCTCGGTAGTACCGGAGCATGGTCACCCCTCCCTCCTCCCGTTCTTGGAGGGGGCGGCCGGCGCAGGCCAGCACCTGTTCCCTGGTTTGTCCTCGTAGTGCCTGCTGATGAGGATAGCCCTCGGTGATAGGCGGCGTGCTCTGACAGCCGAGCAGAATTACGGCCAGGAGGGTGATCAACATGCCGCTGTGAGCACGACTATGAGGTGGGCGCATCGTGAGTACTCAGCCTGACCTATCGGGGACTGTGAGTAGCATACCCGCGGGGTCAAAGCAACCAACTCGGACCGATTCTCCGATGCCTGCTTTCTCGTCGAGCCAGCTTGCGCTGGGCCGCGATGTCGGTGACTGAGGAGGGGCGGCATCAACCGGCATCGGCGAGCCGATGCCCGTGGGCATGGCAAATTCTGCCGCGTGAAATTCCTTAATGGCTGTGGCTGGAGGCGGAGATGAGCGTCTCGCCGGATCTGTGCGGGGCCGTTGCGCGAAGTGAGGAATCGGCGTCAGGATCATGACGGTCGTCATCGTTCTGACTTGCTGTGGTGTCTTTCGTGCGCCGAAAGGCATGACGAAGCGAGTCGTTCGGCCTGTTGCTATCATCTAAGTTAATTTTTGTAGGTAACTGCATTTTTTCATGCGGATGAGTTGACAATTATGTCTAATTCCCTAGAATAAGCTTCGAACATTGGGTTGTTATGACAGCCGCTGTGTGCCAACTCTGAGGCCGTGCGTGTCGTTAATCCTTCCCTTGTTAGGCCAGCCGACCCCCTCCCGCATCTTTGGAATCGTTCGTGCGCTTGCAAGAGTCCAGCCTCGCCCGGAGCGAGCTCTGTGAGCGGGCGACGACGTCCACACGTTATCCAATTCGATGCTGTGCAACACGCAGCACTCAATACGGCGGGAGGGAATGTATGTCGAAGCACATCGCTGCGCGCAATGAGAGTGAGTCTGTGATCGGCCTGCTTGGCCAGGAGACCGGGCGGCAATCTTCGGTGACGGACCGGAAGAAAACCAGCGATGCCTGGTCCCTCTCTGTGGCGGAGCGGCGGGCTTCCCGGCGCCTCGATACTCGCATCTCGACCCTCCTTCACTTTCAGGATCATGCGTGGAGAGGTCAGACGAAAAGCCTGAGCTTAGGCGGGCTCTCGATGGAATTTGCCGAGGACATCCCCGCCATGTTGAACCAGCAGATTCTGTTCAGTCTGAAGCCTGGGACCGGGCAGCCGGACAGTGCGGGGATTGTGTGCGGGATCCGCATCTCCGAAAGTGTCCTTGATTCAGGTGGGACCAAAAGAGGGGTGATACTCGCCGTTCAGTTTGTGCGGTTGAGTCCAGGCGATGAGCAGGTGGTCGCACTGTGGATGAGCGAAGGCCGCGCACGGCCGAAAGGGCTGCATCTCGTCGCCGCATTAATCGCCCAGGAGAGTGAGGATGCCCTTATCGACACCGAGGCCCGGCAGCCGGTCGTTTCCCAGACCGCGCGCCCGCGCGTAGCCCGGGTGCCTGAGCGTCCGCGGCAGGAGCGGCGGCGTCATCAGCGGATCACGGTTGGATTGAGCACTGAGGTCAGCCTCCGGCTGGGAGGCGGTGGTCGGGTGTTGCCGGGGGCGTTGACGACGGATTTGACGTCAAACGGGGCTTGTGTGTGTCTGTCGGCCGAAGAGGATTTGCTGGGTTCAGAGTTGGAACTGAGATGGGTGTCACCGAGTGTCGCCCAACGAGTGTCTTCTGCTTCCATGCCGTTTGTCGGCTGCTCCGTGGTGGGCGAAGTGGTATGGACAAGACCGAGAGAGGCCGGTGCTCTTTCCGGTTATCGGCAGGTTGGTGGGCGGACGGTGTTGGCGGGTGTGCGATTTCTCCCGGTTGCAAAAGAGGCAGAGGATATCATCGAGCACCTGCTCGGGCAGCAGCAGGGCGAGGGTGTCGCGGCCAGGGCGGAAGGGCCTTCCGTCATCAGTGAGTTCTCGGAGTGTGTCCGCCCGTCCGGTCACCGTATCGCGCTCTGTCACGATCGGCCTCGAACCGATCTGTCGGACGATGCACCGATTGTGGTGTTGGCTCCAGGGTATGGGGAGAGCAAACGCGATTATGTGCCGTTGGCCTATTACCTAGCCGGTAATGGGTTTCATGTCGTGCGCTTCGACAATGTGAATCATGTCGGAGAGAGCGATGGATTGGTGACGCAGTTTCGCCTGGAGGATATGGAGACCGATCTGGAGACCGTGCTGGACTATGTGGCTGCTCAATGGCCGGGCCGATCCATCGGCCTTGTCGCGACCAGCCTGGCCGGTCGCGTCGCGCTCAAGGTTGCGGGGCGAGTTCCTCACTTGGGGCTGCTGGCGCTGATCAATGGAATCATGGATGTTCAGCATACGTTGCAGGCCGTCCATCAAGAGGATCTGATCGGCGAACATCTGGCCGGTGCGCGCAAAGGGGTGGTCAACATACTCGGCCTGACCATCGATGCGGATCGTTGGCTGGAGCATGCTGTTCAGGGAGGCTATGCCGACTTACGCAGCACCGAGCAGGACGCCGAGCGCCTCCATACTCCCGTCGTGCTGTTTCATGCCGAGCAGGATGCATGGGTCGATCCGTCCTCCATCGAGGCCGTCGGCGCGGCGATGGGTGAGAATCTCCGCCACTCCTATGTGGTGCCGGGCGCCTTGCATCGACTGCAGGAGAGTCCCCGGAAAGCCCGCACCGTCTACCGCCAAATTGCCCTGTGCTGTCAGGAGGAGTTGTGGCCGACAAGGTCGATGGAGCGGATGGTCGAACCATCGCATCGAGAAATCGGCGTACAGAACCGCGCGGAACGCGAACGCAGCAAGAAGCGTCGGCCGATGGGCAAGTCGGATCATGTGGCGTTCTGGCAGGAGTACTTACATAATTTCCAGACAATCCCGAATGTGGCCGACTTTTGGCGGCTCATGGATCATGTCTATCGCCTGATGGGCGACTGCCATCACGGGGAACGGATTCTGGATGCCGGGTGCGGCAACGGGAATCTCGGTGTGTTCCTGCAGCTCAATCAGGCGTTTCGCCAGCGCTATGCCCGGCGCGGAGATTTTCGCTCGCCCGACTATGTCGGGGTGGATTTTGTCCCGACGGCGCTGGCACAGGCCATGACCAACTTCGAACAGGTGGGGGCGGCGCTACAGGGACAGTTTTATGAAGGGCTGCGAGCCTATGTGCCGATGTCGATGCGGGTCTGCCGGGCCGACCTGGAGTCGCCGCTGCCGTTTCCCGATCGTTCCTTCGACCGGGTCGTGTGCAATCTTGTGATCGGGTATGTGCGCGACCCGCTGTTCACGCTTCGGGAATATCTGCGTGTGTTGGCGCCCAATGGACGGTTGGTGATTTCCAACCTGAAGCCGTATGCCGATCTCTCGGCGATTTATCGCAGCTTCGTGGAGACGGCTCAGACGCCGGACCAAATCGAAGAAGGGCGTCGCCTCCTGGACAATTCTGGTAGAATCAAAGAGCGGGAAGGCGAAGGCATTTTTCATTTCCAGTACCAGGCGGAACTGGAAAGTCTGTTACGCGCCGCCGGCGTCACGCATCCGCGGGTCTATTCCACGTTCGGAAACCAAGCACTCATTGCCGTGGCCGATAAGGGCCTGGCGAACCTTACGGTGGCGGCATGATGACACGGCCTCGGCCCTACCAGAGTACCTGAGATGAAAGTGCTCGCGTTCAGCGCCCTGGTGAATGCGTTGGCGGCGACAGGGCTCGGAATGTTCGTCTACTTCCGGGATCCTGCCGCCGCGCGCAACCGGATTTACGGGCTGTACTGTCTGAGCATTGCCTTTTGGAGCGTCTTCTACTGCGGCTGGCAGCTCACGGAATCCAAAGACCTTGCGCTGAGTCTGCTTCGCTTGGTGATGGCCGGCGCATCACTCATTCCGATTCTGTATTTTCACCACACCGTCACCTTTCTTGACATTACGGCGCGCCACGCCAAAGCTTTGAAGATCGGCTATGGTCTGGCGGCACTGTTTCTGCTGGCCGATACGACGCCCTGGTTCGTGGCTGGGGTGCACCCTGCGATGTCGTTCTCCTTTTGGCCGGTTCCCGGGCTCTTCTTCCATCCCTTCCTGCTGTATTTTCTCTGGTATGTCGTATACGCGACCTCGCTCGTCGGGGTCGCCCTTCGGGATGCGAATGGCATCCGACGCCATCAATATGCGTACATGCTGGCCGCCAGCATCATCGGGTATGCGGGCGGGGCCACGAATTTCCCTCTCTGGTACGGCGTGCCGCTGCTGCCTTACGGCACGGTGCTCATCACGATGTATACGGCGTTGATGGCCTACACGATCGTTCGGTACCGGCTGATGAATATCAGTGTCGTCCTGAACAAGGGGCTCGGGTATGCCATCGTGCTGGCGATTATTGTCGTGGCGACGTCTATCGGTGCGGTGCTCAGTAATCGGGCGACCGGACATTCCACCCCGCCGTTGCTGGCCGGAACGCTGTTTCTGATTTGCGCCTTATGGGTGCTCAGCAACAATCCCCGTTCCACGTCGAATACCATCTTCAGCGCCGTGTGTGGGGCCGCCTGCCTCTGGTTATTCGGCTGTTTCATGCTGTTTTCTGCGTCACGGGAGGATGAGGCGCTCTTTTGGGTTCAGGTGATTTACACCGGAGTGGTCTTTTTGCCTGCGTTGACCTATCACTTTGCGCAGAGTCTCTCCGGAGGGGCGGCGCATGACCGTCTGATTGTGTGGAACTATGCCGTCGGCGCGCTTTTTTGGAGCCTGTTGTTCACGCCGTATCTGGTTGATGGCCAGTATGTCTACTATTGGGGTCGATATCCCAAGGCCGGGGTGCTCCATCCCTGGCTGGTCGCATACGTGGTGGCGGGCGGGGGGGTGACGGTTTATCGGCTGTATCAAGGGTATCGGCTCCACCTCAGTTCCTCCCCGCTGCTTGGCGCCCAGCTGAAATACACGGTAGTGGCCCTCGCACTGGGATTCCTTGCCTCCCTCGATTTCCTCCAGAATTACGGCGTGGGATTCTATCCGGTCGGGTACTTGTTGGCCGGCCTCTCGGTCACCGTCGTGGCCTATGCCATCGCTCGATACGAGTTGATGGATGTCTCGTTCGTTCCGAGCCGGCCGAAGGTGATGTTGTCGATCAAGTTGATGGGGCTGATTCCGGCCTACATGATGATTTTGTTGGTGATTCGGATCTTTACCGGGACGTTCCATTATCTTCTGGCCGGGGTGCTGTTCGGTTTATTTGTGATCGTGTCGAGCGGTTTGGCGAACCTTCAGAAGGGGGTTGAGCGGGCGATCGGGCAGACACTCTTTCGAGAGCGCTACGATGCCTACGATACGTTGGTGCAGTTTTCGAAGTCCCTTGTGGCGATTCTTGAACTGAAATCCCTCACCAAAGAAATTGTGCAAACACTCGCGCGGGTGATGAACATTAAAACGGCCTCCGTCTACGTGCTCGACAAGGAACAAGGGATCTACAGTTTGACCGCCTCTTACGGGTTCGTAACGCGTGAGGCCGTCGTGCCTCCGATTAAGATGGAGGGAGAGTTTCCCAAGACCTTGTTGCGAACAGAGACCGCCCTTGTCCGCGAGGAAATCGAATACGACAAGGCCGATACGGAACATCTGCGATTGCTCGACACCCTGAAAGCGTTGGGGTCCGAGGTCTGCATTCCGCTGATCAGCAAGGATCGGCTGGTTGGTTTTTGCAACTTAGGGCGCCGGGCCAATCATGGCATGTATTCGACGGAAGAGTTGGCCCTCCTCAAGACTCTGGCGCAGCATGCAGCGATCGCAATCGACAACGCGCTCTTGTATGAAGATCTCCGCCGCTCACAATTGTTGATGCGTCGTACCGACCGGTTACGATCGCTTGAAACTATGGCCGGCGGGTTTGCTCATGAGATTCGAAACCCGTTGACCTCCATCAAGACGTTCGTTCAGCTGGCCCCTGAACGCCGTGACGACGTCGAGTTTATGGAGCAGTTCAGCCAGGTGGTGTGTGAGGACGTTGAGCGGATTGAGCGGCTAGTGCACGAGATTCTGGACTACGCCCGTTATATGACGCCGAAGCTCACGCAGGAAAGCTTGAATGATGTGGTGTCGTCCTGCCTCTACTTTATCGAGGTGAAGGCGAGCAGCAAGGCCATCACGATTCAGAAAGAACTGGCGAGCGACCTGCCCTACGTGAAGCTGGACCGTCAGCAGATCAAGCAGGTGTTGCTGAACTTATTTATCAATGCGATGGAAGCCATCGGTGGCGACCAGGGCGGCCGCCTCTCCGTTCGCACCCGAAAACTTGTGAAGCCGGTGAATGAGCCGTGGGTTCAGATCGAAGTCGAAGATAGTGGGCCCGGAATCGACCCCCAGGATCTAGACCATATCTTCGATCCGTTCTATACCACGAAGCACGAAAGCGGGGAGCGTGAGGGGACCGGACTCGGCTTGACCATTGCGCACCAGATCGTTCAAGAGCATGGGGGGTACGTTGAGGTAGCCAGTGAGGTGGGCCATGGTACGAGATTCATGGTCAACCTTCCCGTGAACCCACCTATCGCGGAGTGGCAGGCTGCGCAGCCTGCCTTCGATGACGGAAGAAAGCTTGCCGGAGCCTTTCTTGCCCGCCCTCACCTCGGGTTGGATGAACAGTTTGGCAAGCCGCCTGCGCCCATCAAAGCGAGTACCTGACGCCGAAGCGTAGCTGGCGGTGGTCGCTGTTCGACCAAATCTGCTCTCTCCCACATGGGTATGGAGGTATGCCGCAGATCTCGGAAGACGGCTATGTCTATGCCGTGACCATTCGAGTTACCCATTCGAGGATTCTATTTTCCGCCCAAAACCGATCCTCCTGCGGGCATCGTCGTTGAAAAAATCCACAGTGTCCTCCGTAGCGTAGCAGCATCAGTGTGATATTGGAGTTGTGCCGGATCGCCGGCGTGTCGAACATGGTAGCGGGAATGAAGGGGTCGTCCTGCGCCGTGATGATCAGTGTGGGAACGGCGATCTGGTGGAGCACGTGACGGGCTCCTGCCCTGTCATAGTAGTCGGCGACATCGCGATAGCCTCCGTCGCGGGCGGTGTAGGCTTGGTCAAACTGGGTGATCGTTGTCATTGAACCCAGCGACGACACATTCCATGTGTCGGGGAAGAGCGCTGCCTTTCTTCGCATTCTCGCCTTTAAGCTCGACAGAAAGTGCCAGTGGTAGAGCCAATTCCTGGGTTGCTCGAGGGCTGCCACACATTGCGTGGGATCAATATTCGGACTGACGGCTACCACGCCGGCTAGTGCCGGATTCGATTGGCCCATCTCTCCTGCTGCTTTTAAGACGAGATTTCCGCCCATCGAGTATCCTACAAGCCATATCCGAGACAGGCGATCGCGTTCCCGCAATTCCTGGATGATTGTTCGATAATCGTTACTGAGCCCGCTGTTGTACAGAGTTGGAGTCAGGTGGTCGCTGCCGCCGCAGGTACGTTGGTTCATGCGGATGACGTTAAATCCAGCGCGGTAGGCTTTGGTTGTCATCCCGCGCATGTAGTGGGAATCTGCGGAGCCCTCAAGCCCGTGGAGCAGGATGAGGGTCGGGGAGCTCTCGGGGTGAGACTGCCAGTGACAGAAGCCCTGCAACTGAGTTTCCGGTTCGGTGGTGAATCGACGTGTCACTTGAGGGAGGGGTGCTCCTATGGCCTCCCGAGGCCAGTAGCGAGGTACCAGGGTCATGAGATGCGGATTACGGAGCAGGAGTGCGGGAATGAATCCATCCAGCGAAGTCATATCCGACTCATCATAAACAAATGGCGCTCCCTACGCACTTTTCATTTTCTGTAGGTCCGGTGCCTTCTCCTCTCAAGGGTTGCGGGTGAGGAACCGATAACAGAAGTTGGAAAGTTGGTTCTTCAAGGGAGGCGGGTATGTTGACTGCAATCGGCGATGTGATGAGGCGAGTGTACGAACGAGGGTGGATTACGACGCGGGACGGTAACATCAGCATGCGGAAGCGGGCGGGCAAGTATCTGTATATCACACCGTCCGGATGGCGCAAGACGATTGTCCACCCTGAACACATTGTGCGCTTGGAGGTTCTGACTGATCCAGTGACCGGCCAACTTGTACCAAAAGTGCGTGACGGGCAACAGCCATCCGGGGAGCTGTGGATGCACTGGAACCTTCAGCGAGACACGAAGAAGACGAGGACGGTCGTTCACGTCCATGCGACCCACATCGTGGCTGCGATCTATGCCGGAATCGATTTGCAGGCGATGAGTGCGGAGTTTCCCGAGATCTCACGTTATACACGTGTAGGCCGCACGGTCCCTGCATTGCCGGCCTTGTCACGTGATCTGGCCGATGTGACGGCAGAGTGCTTGGGGCTGAAGAAGGATGGGACACTGGAATTTGACATTGTGGGGCAGATGAATCACGGTGTGTGCGCCGTCGCGACGGACCCTTGGGCCGCCTATGAACACATTGAGCGACTCGACCATATCTGTGAGATCGTTTTGAAGAGTGGAGTTGTTTCGAAGCCTTTGAGGAAACAGTCGCCTCAGTGAAGAGGTACGACAGACCAAGGAAAAAGACAGGGGGCTGACGGTGTTGTCCGTCAGCCCCCTTTGTATTGTGTATATTGTGGCTCCCCGGGCAGGACTCGAACCTGCGACCAGCCGGTTAACAGCCGGCTGCTCTACCAACTGAGCTACCGGGGAACAAAGAGATTCAAGATAGTCGTCGGCATTCTAGCAAAACTAAAGAGAGAAGGGGGAGACTTTTTTAGATGCCGAAATCATCAGTTTCGTCTTCGTCTGATGAGGCGTCCGTATTTCCTTCCGCCAGCGCGGCAAAATGTTTTGCCCAGGTGAGGTAGAGATTACCGCTATCCCGCATCGTATCGGCGGCTTTGATGAGCTTCTCGGCTAATTCAGGGTCTTTTCCTCCGGCGTGTATGGCCGCGGCTTGCCGCTCAATCGCCTTTGGATATTCGTTCAGCAGGCCGGCGATATCACGAAGCAGTTCATCGAGCACATTGTCTTCACGTTCCATGGGATCCTCTCAGTGCTCAGTTCAAGAAAAGGCCCCATAGCGTGGAACGCTATGGGGCCTTGCGACAACGCGACTCGCTACCCTTGGTAGGCTTGGCCGAGGCCTGCAGACTCGCCCTTGTGGCTCATCAGCTGCCCAGTGGCGCTGACTGCCTGCATCTCAATCGCTTCGTGTTTGGCGGCGTTGCAGACAACGACGCAGAGTTCGCATCCCTTACAACGATCAATTGTGACTTCCGCCACCATTTTTGTCGAGTTAAGGTCCAAGCAGTTGGCTTCCGGGCAATACATGATGCAGAGGCGGCAGCCCTTCTTGGCCACGCACTTCTCGTCGATCACTTGCGCTACGTTATACATGCGACGTGGTTCCTTCTCTCTCGTTAAGCTGCAACGGCAGGATTGCCAACCCGCAACTCGACCTTGTTCTTGTCAGCCCATTCGCTTGCGATTTCGTAGGCTCGCTTGACTGTTGCCAGGTTCTTCGCCAATAGCATTTCTTTCTTGGCGAACTTCTTCTTAATCGCTTCGTCCAGGGATGCGGTACCGCCGGATGCCACGAACTTCTTGCCGAATCGTTCTTGCAAGGCACCGTCGAGAGCTTCCATTGAGACGCATTTGGTAATACCTGCGACCGAACCAATCATCGACATATTCGTCGAGAGTTCGGTGCCGGCGACTTCGATCGCGAGCTCGGTTCCCGCAATGTAGAACAAGGCCACGTTCAGGTCCTTGAGGCGATTGATATCTTCTTCTGATAGGAGAGGCTGGGCTGAGTTGATGATGACAACCCCCCCTTCTTTGACACCGGAGTAGAAGGGCATGGTGTAGCTCTTGCCCATCGTAATAACTTGAGGATGAAATACTTCGATCACATCGGGAAATACCAACTCACCCCGGTCATAGATCCGCTCAATCCCGATCCGACAGTAACTTTCTGCGGGAGCCATTCGCTTTTCAGCGCCAAAAAAGGGATTCGAAATGGAAAATTTTCCGTCTCGGTTGGCGGCCATGGCCATTACGTGGGCTGCCGTCACGGCGCCTTGCCCACCCAGCCCGGACATGCGAATGTTGAGTCTCTTCTTGATCATGAGCGACCTCCGATTTCTTAAGCTTTTCCCGCCAACTGTTTTGCGGCGGCTTTGCGTTCCTTGTCCTTAGCAGCCAGTTCAGCCAGGAACTGCTTCGCCGGCTCGCTGACATACTCTTTGTAAGCAAATCGCTCAGTTGGCTTTTCAGAGTCACGCATTTCCTGGAGGCCTTCCATGCTGTTCTTGCCGATTTCAAGGATGCACGGCGTGTACAGCTGGATATACGTAGGTCCAATTTCGCGTGCGATGAGGACGGAATTCCGAATCACCTTTTCCACTAGTGACGGCTTGCTCACTGTGCAGTTAACGACGTAGTGACAGCCGGACTCTCGGGCAATTTCAGGCAAACGGACTTTGTCGAATAGTTTTCCAACCGGAGCCATCTTGGCCACGAAGCCTTTTTGCATCAGGCCACTTTCCTGGCCACCGGTATTGGCGTACAGCTCATTGTCAAAACAGATGGTTGTGAACTTTTCCTGTCGGAACCAGGCTTGCAGGGTCATGTCCAGGCCGATATCGACCGTCGCACCATCTCCTGCCAAGACGACTACGTCTTTCACGCGGTCGGGGAATCTCACGCTCAGGGCTCGCTTCAGCCCGGATGCAATGGCGTTTTGATTGCCAAAGAGGGAGTGAATGTTGTGTACCGCCACCATTGGGAATACGAGGCTGGTGCAGCCTGTGGAACCGACCATCACCGTATCCTCAGGGTTTGGGAGTGAGGCCAGGATATAGCGGAAGGCCATGGATTCAGGGCAACCGGCGCACAAGGAGTGCTGCTCAATCAGTTCTTTAGAGGTTCCAATATCTTTCCAGCCACGGTCCTCTTTCCCGTAAGTCGCGCTTTGAACGAGGTCCTGGTAGTCCGACGGCATGATGTCATATAGGTCCGGCGAAATTTTGATTCGCTCTTTGCTCATGTATGCCTCCTCAAGGCTTGTCTATCATGAAATGATGGCTTAATTGATGGTTTCACAGCTCAGATACTATCAGCTCCCTCTTCCAGCGAGTGACTCGGAGCGCAAGCCTAGAGCCGTTTTGATCTCTGAAGCGATGATTTCTGGCGGCATCGTCATTCCGCCACACACGTGCGGGCCGGCATGAACACGCTCGCTGTTAGGGATGGTGGCTTTGATTTCTTTGGCTAACCAACCCGTCACGTTAAACTCCGGCACAAAAATGTGTTTTGCATTCTTTGTGGCCTCGCGAATTTCTTCTCCGGGCCAGGGGCGGAGTGACTTCACCTTCACCAGTCCGCAACGCACGCCCTCGTCTTCGAGCAAGCGGATAGCTTCTCGCCCCTGTGAGACCGCAGTGCCTGACGCAACAATCACGACTTCAGCATCAGTGTTTTCTGTATCGATCAGGCCATTGATCCACTTGATCGTGTGCTTGCGCGAGCGTTCAATCGCCGCCCAAATTTCTTGTTGCCAGGAAGCGTGGGTGGCATAGCTGATGTAGTTGCTCTTCATAATGAACGGGTCACGCATCATTCGGACCGGCGGACACTCCATGTCCATGCAGGGCACGGGTGAGCGGTAGGGATCGTAAGGTGGCAGGCACATATCGGCTGGAGTGAGGTTCACGACGTCTTTCGTATGGGTCACAAAGAAGCCGTCACAGCATAACGCCAGAGGTAAATGCACTTCCGGTTCTTCCGATACCATGAAGCCTTTGAGGATCCAATCGAAGAAGTCCTGTGCCGTCTCTGCGTGCCAAACTAGCATGCCTGTATTTAACAGGTAGGAAATCTCAATCGTATCCGGCTGAATCGACAGCGGAGAGTTGATGCCTCGACATGTGACGATCATTTGAATCGGCAGACGCGCACCCGCCCACATAGGAAAGTTTTCCATCGCGCGCATCGTGCCAGGCCCGGCGGTCGTCGTGAACACCCGTGCGCCACCAAAGGCGGCGCCGGCACATTGGGACATAACGGCAAACTCGCTCTCGCCGCGGAAGTAGTCACCGATGTAGCCTTCGGCGAACAATTCACCGATGAGGGCTGCAGCCTCGCTTTGCGGCGTAATGGGGTAGGCAATCATGACGTCGCAGCTTGCCCGACGCAGGGCCTCCTTAATGACCTCGCTGCCGGTGTAAAAAGACGGGTTGCGAGGGGCCTCGTGCATCATCTTCCACGCATCTGTATATGTCTGGCCCTTTTTATTCTGTGTCCCGATGTGGGATTTTATTTCCGCCATGGACTCGGCCTCCTTTTAATCGTTAGAAGTGCTTGAAGCCACTTAGTTTGACGCGCTGGTCTTTGCTGTGGTCAGCCGCGGTTTGACCGTGCCCTTGAGTTTACGGATCCATTCGCCCAGCTTGAGGATTTTCTCCACAGAAGCATCTCTAAAGGAGAGCATGGCATCTTCATGTCCTGCCTGGGCGCACATTGCAACGGTATAGCAGGATGTTCCGCCCCGGATGATCTTAAGCGACAGATTCGCCTGGTGACAGTGCACGCCGATGAACATACAGCAGTCAATCTTGTTATGCCAGATGGTCAGGTTCGGGTGGTTGGGATTGATTTCCACTTCGGGGTTGATTTTTGGATACTTAGGGCGATAGTCCGGCATAGGAATCAGCATCGGTTTCTGTCCGGGCTGAACGCACTCCTTCAAAATTTCGTAGAGCTTTCTGACGGCAGCTGCCTTCTTGGCGGCCTTTTCGTTCCAGGCCCACAAGACTAAGGGACCAGGGAAAATGGTCGGCACCTGCGCCATCAGGAACTGGCGCGCCGCTTCTTCGTAGGCTTTTTCTTCTGGAACGATCACGCCGTTGATATGTGCCTCGCCCGGATTGGGGAGATAGATCCCCATGGAGGCTGCTGCCGGTGGCAAGAAGTGCTCTGGGCCTGGTAACACGCGATACTGAGTCATTCGAACCTGCTCTCTTTTTGGGGTTAACAACTTGGAGAAGGGACACCCTCGGTTAAAGCGTGGGGTCAAGTCACTCTATGCTTTCTCGATGTTTCTCTGCAACACGGCAGAAGGCCCACTTTGGGAAAATTTAGGGCCAGCGCTGGAGAAGGCTGTTAGGTCTTTTGAACTAGAGTGATTCGACCTTCACAAACGGCGCTAAGTGCGCATTATAGGTGGCGATCTTTCGGGTTGTCAATCTAAGGGATATGCGTGACGGTTAGGCGGTATTTAGGCGGTGTTAATGAGACGCAGATGCTTACTCCTGCTGGGAGCAACTGATCTCCGGTCTCGAAAGAGACTGATTATGTGTGCGATTGTGAGGCGGGAAGTACCTGCAGGAAGGGATGAACTTCCACGCGTTCGAAGATTCCGTGCACTGTGTAGGGGTCTTCGTGGGCGATTTGCCTCGCCTCTTCGAGAGAATCTGCCTCTATGATAATCAGGCTCCCTGCCTGATCAGTGAACGGGCCAGCCAAAAGCACTCTCCCTGCGCGGTTCAGTGGCTCCAGTCCGGCCAAATGCGCGGTGCGGTGGATTTTGCGTTTTGCTTGGCCGTCGGGCCCATCAAAGCCAAGGATAACGAATGTCATGGAGGGCACAGTCCTTTGCTACCTAGAGCTTTCGTCAAGCGGGTGGCGATCTTTGTATCCACAGGAGGTCTCGTGCCACCATCGAATTTCATCTTCACCGAACTTCCAGCACAGATAGACTACACGACCTTCAAGCTTATATGGAAAGTCACATAGTCCGAGGTCGACGTCTTTGATGACCACGCCGAGTTCGTGAATCGCCTGTAGGCTTCCGCTAATCTCGTGCAGGGCTCGAATGTAAAGCGCTCCAACGGGGCTTCCGCCCCCTGAGGCGGCCTGCGCGCTGGCCTTGCTGACCTCTTCCTTGGTGCTCGCAATCACGGTCTTGGCTCGACGTACGGCGGCAAATCGCTGATTGAGTTGAGGAAGGAGTTCGTTGGCTTCGGCCAGCGTGAAAATGCGATCCGGTGTGTCGTTGTCTGATTTGGCCATGAATATTTTCCCGTGCGATCTTTAACATATCACTTCACGGCCTGCAACCGAAACGCCCAGCCACACTTGGGTTTGACTTATGAGAAGACCTGTATGTGGCGATCGGTGCGTTATGGAGTTAGCAAGAAGGTGTGTTGTGGTTCGAGGGACGACGGATCAGGCGTTAATGTATTGACAATGTTCGATGTCGGCGCTAGAATCATCTCAACTTCGCGATTTGTACAAATTGCTTTACCTTCTGTGCATCAGCTTCCGAGACCCATCTCAATCATAAATTCCCAAGGGCAGTGCAGTATCAGTTCTGGAATAGCGGGTTGTTTCCATTTCCGCAAAATCTAAATCGATAACATCTTCATCGAACCATCCTGCCGTAGACAACCAGCAGGTCGACATCTAGACAATCACTTCCGTGAATTCGTTCATGACCATTAAATCGTTTTTCTCATTTTGGGGAGCTGTCGGGTTCAGAGCCCGATAGGGAAGAGGTATGACACAGGTTAAAGGGGAAGTTATGCATCTCGCGGAACTCAAACAGAAGTCGATTGCCGACCTGAATGAGGTGGCGCGGGATCTGAAGATTGAGGGGGCGGCAAACCTGCGCAAGCAGGAGCTCATATTTGCCATTCTCCAAGCACAGACTGAAAAAAACGGTGTTGTGTTTGGTGAGGGAGTGCTGGAGACCTTGCCGGATGGTTTTGGGTTTCTCCGCGCACCTGACTCGAACTATCTCCCCGGGCCTGACGATATTTATATCTCCCCCTCGCAGATTCGGCGATTCAACCTCCGGACGGGCGATATTGTGTCGGGGCAAATACGTCCGCCCAAGGAGAGTGAGCGTTATTTTGCCTTGCTCAAGGTGGAAAAGGTTAACTATGAGGATCCTGAAGTCGCACGTGACAAGATCCTGTTTGATAACCTGACCCCCCTCTATCCTGAAGAGCGTCTCAATCTCGAATTTGACCGAGAAGAGTACTGCACGCGGGTCATGGATCTCACGACTCCGATCGGCAAGGGGCAGCGTGGCCTGATTGTCGCCGCGCCGCGCACTGGAAAAACCATGTTGCTGCAGGCGATCGCCCGCGCGATTCTGAAGAATCACAAGGAAGTCACGCTCATCGTCCTGTTAATTGATGAGCGACCTGAGGAGGTCACGGATTGGCAGCGGCAAGTAAAAGCCGAAGTTATCAGCTCCACCTTTGACGAGCCAGCACAGCGCCATGCTCAAGTTGCGGAAATGGTCCTGGAGAAGGCAAAGCGGCTCGTCGAGCACAAGAAGGATGTCGTGATCCTCCTCGATAGCATCACCCGATTAGCCAGGGCCTACAATACGATTGCCCCTCCCAGCGGGAAGGTTCTCTCGGGCGGGTTGGATTCGAACGCATTGCAGCGTCCGAAACGATTCTTCGGCGCCGCCAGAAACATTGAAAACGGCGGGAGCTTGACGATCATGGCGACTGCGCTGATCGATACCGGCAGCCGCATGGACGATGTGATCTTCGAAGAATTCAAGGGAACTGGTAACATGGAAGTACACTTGGATCGTCGTCTGGCCGACAAGCGTTTATTCCCGGCGATCGATATCAGTCAGTCCGGGACCCGCAAGGAAGAGTTGCTGGTTGACCGCGATCGCTTGAACAAGATGTGGATCCTGCGGAAGGTGTTGAGCCCGTTGGGGACGATGGAAGCCATGGAGTTCTTAATGGACAAGATCGGCGGCACCAAAACCAATCAGGAATTTTTGCAATCCATGAATCGTTAGGTGTCGCGCTTGCCAGTGCGGGGCACTCCAGTGTAAAGTCATGCACCCTGGCGAGCAGGACCGGGCGAGTCAACGAATCAAGGGGTAGTAGAGGAGCTCGTATGCAAAAGGGAATTCATCCAGTCTATCGTGAAGCTACAGTGCATTGTGCCTGCGGGAACACGTTCAAGACGCGATCCACCATCGGAAACATCAAGGTCGACATCTGTGCCGGGTGTCATCCCTTCTTTACGGGAACCCAGAAAATCGTCGATACCGAAGGACGGGTCGAGCGGTTCAAGAAGAAGTACGCCAAGAAAGATAAGTAGGCCTCAGTCAGGACATCATGGAGACCCTGCTTCCTTTTGGGGCAGGGTCTCTTGTTTTTTGGGGTAAAGCGGGCTACGGCCGGAATGGGCGGGACATGGAAGACGGGCTGATCAAGAAGTGGGAAGGCATGGCTGCGCGCTTCCAAGAGCTGACCAATCAGCTCATGGATCCGTCTGTCCTGAATCAGCCGGGAATGATCCACAAGCTGAACAAGGAACGGACAGAGTTGGAAGAGCCGGCGCTGCAATTTATCGCCTACTGCGAGGCGAAGAAGCAGCTGGAAGACGTATCCGCCTTGCTCCAGGACGCCTCGACAGGGGCGGACATGAAGCAGCTGTTTGCGGAAGAAAGTGACCATCTCCAGCAGCAGGTGCTGGAGATTGAGCATCGCGCTAAAGACTTTCTCACTCCGAAGGATCCCCGCGATGAGAAGAACATGTTTTTGGAAATCCGGGCAGGAACGGGCGGGGACGAAGCAGCCCTGTTCGCCGGAGATCTGTTTCGGATGTATCTCAAATATGCCGAACGCAATCGGCTCAAGTTAGAAGTCGTTGATGCGTCCGAGACCGGAATCGGTGGGTATCGAGAAGTAATTGCACTACTCGAAGGGAAGGGCGCGTATGGGCGTCTCCGGTACGAAAGCGGAGTGCACCGTGTGCAGCGGGTACCGACCACGGAAGCCAGTGGAAGAATTCACACCTCGACGGTGACGGTGGCGGTCATGCCGGAGGTGGATGAAGTCGAAGTGCATATCGACCCGAAGGATTTGCGTATCGACACGTTCTGTTCGTCAGGTGCGGGCGGGCAGAGTGTCAATACGACCTACTCGGCGGTCCGTATTACCCACATCCCGACCGGCGTGGTCGTCAGCTGCCAGGATGAGCGGTCGCAGCTCAAGAATCGAACGAAAGCCATGCGGAATTTGCGGGCGCGTATTGTCGAAGCCGAGCGTGAAAAGCAGGAAGCGGAAATCGCACAAAACCGGAAATCGCAGGTGGGAACGGGCGACCGAAGCGAAAAGATCCGCACGTACAATTTTCCTCAAAACCGTGTGACGGATCATCGCATCGGACTGACGGTGCACAAACTCGATCAGGTCTTGGCCGGGGATTTGGAAGAGATTGTTCAGGCGCTCCGCGCACACTATGAACATTTGGCTTCCTTGGAAACGAAATGAGTACGGATCAACTCGGCATCGCCGATTGTCCCAGAGGAAGCATCCGTGCTGTGCTGGCTGAAGCTGAACGGAGTCTACGTGTGGCCGGTATCGAGGAGTCTGCATTGGAGGCAGCCTGGCTGTTGGAGCATGTGCTGCATGTTTCCCCGCTCATGCAAAGGGTGCAAGCCGAGCGTCCAGTGTCGGCCGTGGACTATGCGAGCATGCAAGAGTTGGTCGCACGGCGCGCCAACCGTGAGCCGCTGCAGTATCTGCTGGGCACCCAGGAGTTTTGCGATCGTGAATTCCGTGTCACATCCGCTGTCCTTATTCCGCGGCCGGAGAGTGCCTTATTGGTTCAGGAAACGATCCGTCGATGCAGGCAGAATCCCTCCGCGACAGTGGTGGATGTGGGGACTGGGTCCGGTTGCCTGGCTGTGTCTGTGGCCTCGGCCCTTCCCGACGCGCGAGTGCTGGCGATCGATGCCTCTGCTGATGCATTGGCTGTGGCGCAGGCCAACATGGAGCAATTCGGATTCGGTGCGCGAATTGAATGTGTACAGGGAGATCTGCTGGCGCCGTTAGCCCAACGCGGGGAGACGAGTCAGGTGGACGTGATTGTGTCGAATCCTCCGTATATCGCCGATCTCGATCTGGTGACGCTCCAGCCGGAAGTGCGATGTTTCGAGCCGCATTTGGCCTTAGCCGGAGGGCCTGATGGCATGGATGTGCATCGCCGGCTTCTGCAGCAAGCTCCCGTCTATTTGAAGTCTAGGGGTGCGCTGCTGATGGAAGTGGGCCTCGGTCAGGCGGAGTTGGTCTGTCGCGAAGCCGAGAAAAGCGGATGGTTCCGCACCTACGATGTGCTGCGAGACGAAGGTGGCATTGACCGCGTGGTCTGTTTCGAGAAGAAGGAGGAGAGGTCGAAGCCCTTGATCGTCAACTAGGCATGCTAGCGGCAACGAGCGGGTCATCTTCTTAATTCTCATGGACCAGATCATTATCCAAGGCGGCAGGCCGCTACGAGGAGAAGTCCGCACCAGCGGGGCGAAAAACGCGGCCTTGCCCATTCTCGCATCGACCATTCTTGGAGGCGGCGAATGTGTGCTTTCGAACATGCCTCGGGTTGTCGATGTGCTCACGATGGGGAAGTTGCTCGGCATGCTGGGCATTTCCGTCGCGCAAGAGGCGAATCATACGATCGTGGAGGCTCAGGCAGTTGCTTCTACGGAAGCGCCGTACGATCTTGTGCGAACCATGCGGGCGTCCGTCTTGGTGCTGGGCCCCCTCGTGGCCCGGTTAGGTGAAGCGAAGGTGTCGCTCCCGGGCGGTTGTGCGATCGGGTCTCGACCTGTCAATTTTCACCTCGCCGGTTTGGAAAAAATGGGCGCGACCGTCGAGATCGAGCACGGCTACATCAAGGCGACGGCACGTCGATTGAAGGGGGCTCGCATCTACTTCGATACGCCCAGCGTGACCGGCACTGAGAACCTCATGATGGCAGCCGTACTGGCACAGGGAACTACGGTGCTCGAAAATGCGGCGAAAGAGCCTGAAATTTCCGATCTCGCGGCGTTCCTCACCAAGCGCGGCGCGCGGATCACCGGGGCGGGCACGGACATGATTACGATTGAAGGTGTGACGGGGCTGCACGGCGCGGATCATGCCGTGATTCCCGACCGAATTGAGGCGGGTACCTATCTTGTCGCCGGAGCCATTACCGGTGGTGAGGTGGTGATTGATGACTGTCGCCCCGAACACATGGAGCCGTTGTTGATGAAACTGCGGGAGAGCGGCGTGGAGTTGATCGAGGAAAAGGAACGGATTCGCCTCAAGGTTACCGGTCGTTTGAAGGGGACGAATGTCCGGACCAGCCCGCATCCTGGGTTTCCCACTGATATGCAGGCGCAGTTTGTTGCGCTCATGTCGGTGGCTGAAGGGACCAGCGTCGTGACGGAAACGATTTTTGAAAGCCGGTTCATGCATGTGGAGGAGTTGCGCCGCATGGGCGCGGATATTCGAGTCGAGGGAAACCGGGTAGTCATTACAGGGAAAGAGCGGTTGACGGGCGCACCGGTCATGGCTTCGGACCTTCGCGCCAGCGCCGGACTGATCGTGGCCGGGCTCGCCGCCGAGGCTACGACGGAAGTGTCGCGGGTGTATCACCTCGATCGAGGCTACGAGCGTCTCGAGGAGAAGCTCAGAGCATTAGGCGCCAGCGTGGAGCGGAGAAAGGGGAAGTGACCGTGGGGGCGACGAAATCGCGCAACAAGAAGTCGCAGGGCCTGACCATTGCGCTGTCCAAGGGCAAGTTGCTTGGGCCCGTGCTGCATCTACTGAAGCAAGCCGGCTACCACAGTCCGGGCCTGTCGACGGAGAGTCGTAAGTTAGTATTTGCCTGTTCGTCCAACGATGCCACCTTCCTGATCGTCAGGCCAACCGATGTCCCCACCTACGTTGAGCATGGGGCGGCGGATGTCGGGGTGGTCGGTAAAGATGTGTTGCTGGAGCAGGGGAGCGACGTCTATGAGCCGTTGGATTTGAAGGTCGGAGCGTGTAGAATCTCCGTCGCCGCGCTCCAGGGGCTGCCTTCGCCGGACCGGTGGTCGTCGAAGATTCGGGTTGCGACGAAGTATCCCAACGTTACCGAGCGGTATTTCAATCAGCGTGGGGTGCCGGTCGAAATTGTGAAATTGTATGGGTCTATCGAACTCGCGCCGATTGTCGGATTAGCCGATCGAATCGTCGATCTGGTTGAAACGGGCAGCACGCTCAAGGCGCATGACCTGGCGGAGGTTGAGGTGATCACGCACTCGACCGCCAGGTTGATTGTGAACCGGGCAAGCCTCAAATTGAAACATGAGCCGCTCAAGGTGTTGATTGAGCGATTGCGCACCGCGGTGGCGGTGGAAGATGGGAATCGGGCCGCATCGCGCGCATAAGTGAAAGTCTCTGACTTCGTGACGGGTGTCGAAGCGGCGGAACGGATGATATGACCATTCTGACGAACACCGATCGGGCGTATGACAAGGCGTTGCGAAAAATCGTGACCCGCTCGCGCACGCAAGGCGCAGGCGTGGAGAAGAGCGTACGCACGATTCTGAAAGCCGTGGAGCGGGGCGGGGATCGTGCAGTCCTCCGGTACACGAAAAAGTTCGATCGGCTCGCCTTGAAGCTCGATCACATGCGTGTGACCCCTGAAGAAATCAAGGAGGCCTACTACCACATTCGCAAGGATGAGGGGGACTCCCTCCGCTACGCCGCGGAACGTGTGCGGCAATTCCATGAGCGCCAGCGCACCAAAACCTGGATGTATCAGGAGCAGAACGCCACACTCGGTCAGATGGTCACGCCGCTGGACGCCGTCGGCGTGTATGTGCCGGGCGGCAAGGCCGTGTATCCCTCGTCGGTGCTAATGTGCGCGATTCCTGCAAAAGTGGCGGGCGTTCGGCGTATCGTTATGTGTACCCCGACCCCGAAAGGGGAGATCAATCCCTATCTGCTGGTGGCCGCGGACATTGCCGGTGTCGATGAAATTTACCGCGTGGGCGGTGTGCAGGCAATCGGCGCGATGGCGTTCGGGACCAAGACCATCGCCAAGGTCGATAAAATTGTGGGGCCCGGCAATATTTTCGTCGCTACGGCCAAGCGTCTGCTCTATGGCACCGTCGGTATCGACATGGTGGCCGGTCCCAGTGAGTTGCTCGTGGTGGCGGATGATGACGCCAAGCCGGCGCATGTGGCGGCGGATCTGCTCTGCGAGGCGGAGCATGACGAAGATGCGCAGGTCTATCTCGTGACAACCTCCGCATCATTGGCCAAAGAAGTGGTGCGTCTGATTCAGGTGCAGTTGAAGGGCTTGCAACGAGAGAAAATTGCGGCGAAGTCGATCGCCCGGCATTTTGCGGCATTCGTCGTTCCGACCATGGATGAAGCCATTGAGGTGGCGAATGCGATCGCGCCCGAGCATCTCACGCTCTCGGTTGACCGGCCGTTTGATTATTTGGAGCAGGTGCGGCACGCCGGAGCCCTGTTCCTGGGCCGCTACACGCCGCCTGCGGTCGCAGATTATGTCGCAGGTCCGAACCATGTATTGCCGACCGGGGCGACCGCCCGCTTCTTTTCACCGTTGTCGGTCAACGACTACGTGAAGGTGAGCAACATCGTGCACTACACCAAGGAAGAGTTGACGAAAGCCAAGGATCATATCGTCCGACTGGCGCATATCGAGGGCTTCGATGCGCACGCCAAATCAGCCCAAAGCAGGTTCGCATGAAAAAGAACGGTCCTCCCAGGCAGGCCTCGCTTCACCGTGCCACCAAGGAAACGGATATTCGCGTTGACTGGAGCCTGGACGGCACCGGCCAGGGCAAGGTCGACACCTCCATCCGGTTCTTCGACCACATGCTGGATTTGCTTGCCAAGCATGGGTTCTTCGACCTGACGGTCCAGGCCAAGGGCGATATTGAAATCGACGAACACCACACGGTGGAGGATGTCGGGATTGTCATGGGGAAGGCCCTGCACCAGGCGTTGGGTGAAAAGGCGGGGATCAAGCGATTCGGATTCGCCTCGGTACCGTTAGATGAAACCCTCGCGCAGGTGACGGTTGATCTGAGCGGGCGTCCCTATCTCGTGTACAACGTCAATTTGCCGGATCGAAAGATTAAGACCTTCGATCTCGGCCTGTTCGAGGACTTTTTTCAGGCCTTTGTGACCCACGGTGGGTTGAATTTGCATGTGAATCTCCAATACGGACGCAATCCGCACCACATCATGGAAGCTATCTTCAAGGCGTTGGCCCGAGCGTTGGATCAAGCCACCACGCTGGAAGAGCGATTGTCAGGGGCAGTCCTCTCCACGAAGGGAAGCCTCTAGGTAGAAACGGTGGCGCGAGAGGAGCAGTGTCTGCCGTCCTCTCCGTCGTCTTTCAAGTCCCCACGGGCCGTCTTCGAGCGCGATATATGATTGCCATCATCGATTACGGCATGGGTAATTTGCGGAGTGTCTCCAAGGCCTTCGAGGCGGTGGGGCATCAGGCGGTGGTCACACGCGAGGCTCGCGTCATTGCTGATGCCAGTCACGTGGTATTGCCCGGCGTGGGAGCCTTCGGGGATTGCATGGCGAATCTGGAGCGATATGAATTGATCGCGCCGATTCACGCCGCCGTTCAATCCGGGAAACCGTTTCTGGGTATCTGTCTGGGACTGCAATTGCTGTTTACGGAAAGTGAAGAATTCGGGGTGCACAAAGGTCTCGGTATCATACCGGGTCGGGTGAAAAAATTTGTGCTGGACCCCCCGCTGAAAGTGCCGCATATGGGGTGGAACGAGATCCAAATCGTGCACTGCGCCCCTCCGTTTGCAGGCATCGCGCCCCGCAGCTATTGTTATTTTGTGCACTCGTATTACGTCGAACCCGTTGAGTCTTCGGTGGTTGCTACCATGACCGAGTATGGGCGACCCTTTGCGTCTGCCGTGTGGAAAGACAATGTCGTCGCATGCCAGTTTCATCCTGAAAAAAGCCAAGCGGTCGGACTGCAGGTGATCAAGAACTTCGGGGCTTGGACGTGAGAGACTGGTCTGTGCGGGTGCTATTGGTTCCGTTCGCGTTGCTCCTGCTGGCGGGCTGCAGCGGGACAAAAGTCACCTCCAAAGCTTCGTCGCAGTTGGGGAAGTATCCGGTCCGTACAATTGCCCTCATTCCGTTTGAAACCATAGCGACTCCCCAAGCGATCGAGGTGTCTGGGCCTGCGTTTCCCGTCCCGTCCGGCGCAAGACGATCCGACATGGCTGTTGGGGTTCCTCCGACGACCGATCAGTCCGTGCGCCAGACTCATCGCGTGCCGGCCTCCGCAGGGGAGAAAATCACGGAATTGATGTGGACAAAACTCAAGGCCCGATCGGGGTTGCGACTGCTTTCTCCCAACGAATCCGTAAGAGTTGCACGGGAAATTTCCGCGGGGACCGCGACGGAGCCGATATCTGCCCACAAGATTGCGCAACGCCTCGGAGCCGATGCGGCCCTCAGCGGCAAGGTGCTTGTCTATCAGGAGCGTGTCGGCAGTCGGCTTGGCGCGGACCCACCGGCTGCCGTGGGATTCGAGGTGAAACTGGTCGCGCCGGACGGCACGATCCTGTGGGAGGGCAACTACTATGAGAAACAGCGGCCGATGACGGAAGACTTTTTAGGCTTTGTCCAGCGCTATGGCGTGTTTGTCACTGCCGAGGAGCTAGCCGCTTATGGAGCGACCGAATTGGCGGATGCGTTTCCCTATGGCGGCGCAGCGGGCGAGGCAAAATGAACGTGTTGCGACAGGTGGTGGTATGCGTGTAATTCCGGCGATTGATCTTAAAGACGGTCGTTGCGTCCGATTGCGGCAGGGTGACATGGCCGCTGAAACGGTGTATTCCAACGACGTGCCCTCGGTGGCCGGCCGCTGGCAGCAACAAGGCGCCGATCTTATTCATGTCGTCGATCTGAACGGCGCCGTCGATGGAGCGCCGAAGAATCTTCCCCAGATCGAAGCCGTGATGAAGACGGTCAGCGTGAAGGTGCAAGTGGGGGGCGGGATTCGGACCATTGAGACCGTGCGGCGATATCTCCATGCGGGCGTGGCGCGTGTGGTTCTGGGGACCGCCGCCCTCACGGATCGAGCGTTTCTTGTGCAGGCCTGTCAGGAGTTCCCTCGGCGTATTTTGTTGGGACTCGACGCGCGAGACGGGAAGGTTGCGGTGAAGGGCTGGACGGCAGTGTCCGAAACCACGGCCATCGATCTGCTTAAAGCGCTGGCCGGTCTCGAACTGGGTGCCGTCATTTACACCGATATCGCCCGGGATGGAATGCTGGGTGGGCCGAACCTGGTTGCGTTGGGGGAAGTCGTCGAGTGTTCGTCGTTTCCCGTCATTGCGTCCGGTGGCATCACGCGTGTGGAAGATCTGCAGGCGGTGCATGCGCTCGGTCCTCGCGTGGAGGGGGCCATCGTCGGCAAGGCCCTCTACGACGGGAAATTGGATTATGCGGCAGCGGTTGCAGCAATCGGAACACGTTGAGGCGCTTGCATGAGGCTGTGCGCAACGAGAGGCGGCTCGCTTCAGATGGTACACCTCACGCGTCACGAACTTCTATGCTGACCAAACGCATCATTCCCTGCTTGGATGTGAAAGATGGTCGAGTCGTCAAAGGCGTGAGCTTTGTGAATTTGCGGGATGCCGGCGACCCGGTCGAGGTGGCGACCATCTATGATCGTGAAGGCGCGGACGAATTGTGCTTTTTGGATATCACCGCCTCACACGAAAACCGCAAGACCATCATCGAGGTGGTGGAGCAAACCGCTGCCCGCGTGTTTATGCCGCTGACGGTCGGAGGCGGGGTGCGTACGTTGGACGACATTCGGACCTTGCTCAATGCCGGGGCCGATAAAGTGAGTATCAATACGACGGCGGTGCAGCAGCCGGAATTTGTTCGCGAGGCTGCCCAGCGATTCGGTACGCAGTGTATCGTGGTGGCGATCGACGCCAAACAGTCCGGTCAAGCGGGTCGTTGGGAAGTGTTTACCCACGGGGGTCGAAAACCGACCGGCTTGGACGCAGTCGAGTGGGCGCAACGGATGGAAGGGTACGGGGCCGGAGAGATCCTCCTGACCAGCATGGACCAGGATGGTCGCCAGAACGGGTATGATCTGGCACTGACTGCGGCGGTTTCGGAGCGTCTCTCGATTCCGGTGATTGCCTCGGGCGGGGTGGGGACCTTGGAGCATCTCTACGACGGGTTGGTGAAGGGGAAAGCGGACGCCGTGCTGGCCGCCTCGATTTTCCACTATCGAACCTATACCATTCAGCAGGCCAAGGCGTATCTGCGAGACCGCGGGGTACCGGTGCGACTGGACCCAGCCTAGATGGAGCAGGATGTGATGTCGAAAGAGAGTCGAACTATGACGTTTGACGGGCAGGGGTTGATCCCTGCTGTGATTCAAGATTGGCTGGATGGCACCGTGCTGATGGTCGGGTATATGAATCAAGACGCCATTGCCAAGACGCTTCAGACGAGGTCCGTTCACTTCTGGAGCCGGTCTCGCCGGAAGTTGTGGGAGAAGGGCGAGACATCCGGACATTTCCTCAAAGTGAAAGATCTGTTCGTCGATTGTGATCGTGACACGATCCTCGTGAAGGCGGAACCCGTCGGACCGACCTGCCATACCGGTGAACGTGCCTGCTTTTTCGCCCGGATGACGGAAGAGGGGCAGGCCGGTGAGGAGAAGACCCAGGATGCCGGTGGGGGGATCCTGGATCGGGTGTATCAGACCATTTTGAGCCGGAAGGCCAGTCCGCAGCCCGACTCCTATGTGTCGAAATTATTGCAGGGCGGAGCCGATCGCATTCTCAAGAAGGTGGCTGAAGAGGCGGGAGAAGTGATTATTGCCGCAAAAAATCAGAAGCGGGAAGAGATCATCTACGAGACGGCCGATCTGCTATTTCACACCTTGCTGGTGTTGGGGTACCACGGTGTGACGTTGAACGAGGTGTATCGTGAACTCGGGACCCGCTTCGGAAAGTCCGGGATCCGGCCCTCGGCTGAGGGGGGATCGCGTGGATAACTGTATTTTTTGTCGCATCGTCGAAGGCGGTATTCCTGCCAAAATTGTGTATCAGGATGATCAGGTTCTGGCATTCGAGGATATCAATGCTCAGGCCCCGGTTCATATCTTGGTGATTCCGAAACGTCATGTGGCGGCTGTGCAGGACTGTCGAGAGGGAGACCAGGCGCTATTGGGGCATCTCCTGTTGACCTGCTCAAAAATCGCAGGCATGAAAAACCTGGCTGAATCAGGCTATCGGATTGTGACGAATACGGGAGCGGAGAGCGGGCAAACCGTGTTTCATCTCCATCTTCATGTGCTGGGCGGGAGACATATGACCTGGCCTCCAGGATAATCCGTTCCCCTCCTCGATTGACACTTGTGCGAGCCGTTTGTTAGGGTGAACGGTCAACTTTCATTCGCGTTCAATGCACTCCAGCCAGCTACAGTCTGGTTGGATCCCTGCGGGCACAAGCGAGGACCGCCGTGGGCCAAGGCCTGATTTCGGACGACGTCATTAACCAAATCAGAGACCGAGTGGACATCGCGGAGATCGTGGGTCAGCACGTGGCATTGACCCGAACCGGCCAGAATCTCAAGGGGCTCTGTCCGTTCCATCAAGAAAAATCTCCCTCCTTCACGGTCAGCTCTTCACGACAGATTTTTCATTGCTTCGGCTGTGGCGCCGGCGGCAATGTGTATACGTTTCTCATGAAATTGACCGGGGCTGGCTTTCCTGAAATTGTCCGCGATCTGGGTCGCAAGGTAGGGGTGGATGTTCCGGAATCGGCCGGGGGATATTCCAGCGAGGCGCGCACGCAGCTCGGTCGGATTGAGCGGCTCAATGCTGCGGCCGGAGCCTATTACCAGCGCATGTTACTGGATCACACTGCCGGTGCCCCTGCCCGTGCCTATCTCGACGGGCGCGGCATTCATCGCAACACGATTGCCCAGTTTCAGATCGGCTATGCCCCGCAGGAATGGGATGGATTGACCAAAGCCATGTTGAAAGAGGGCTTCACCCCTGCGGATCTGGTTGCAGCGGGTCTGTCCATTCCGCGAGATCAGAGCGGACAACAGAAAACCCCCGCGTCAGGCCACTACGATCGGTTCCGCTCCCGGGTCATGTTTCCCATCGTGGATTTGCGCAAGCGGGTGGTGGCGTTCGGCGGACGGATTCTCGGAGAGGGGATACCCAAGTATTTGAACTCCCCCGAGACCCCGTTGTTTAAGAAGGGGCAGACGTTGTTTGCCCTGGAGGCAGCCCGCGAGGCGGCGGGGCAGCAGCACACCTTGATCATTGTCGAAGGGTATTTCGATGCCGTTGCGTTGCACCAGGCCGGCATCCGCCATGTGGCCGCCACATTGGGCACGGCCATGACCGCCGAGCACATTACTGTGATCAGGCGGTTTGCCTCCAATGTTGTGCTGTTGTTCGATCCTGACCAGGCCGGGGTACGGGCTGCACTGCGAACGTTGGATTTATTCGTCAATAGCGGGTTGAGCGTTACGGTTGTCTCACTGCCGGACGGAGACGATCCCGATACATACGTGAGGAAATACGGCGCCGATGGGTTTACAACCTTGCATCAAGCGGCTCCGAGCCTGCTGGATTTTGCCGTAGAACATAGTCTACGCACCGCCGAGTCCGGCACCGTGGAAGACCGGATCCGCGCGGTGGATGCCGTGTTGCGGATTCTTCAGAAAAGCGCCCATCCGATCGAGCGGGAGGAGCGTATCCGTTTAGTCGCGGAACGGTTGGGACTCAGCCAGCAACGATTGATCGATCGCTACCCGACGCTTGCATCCGAGGAGACGCGCCGTCCTTCTTCGCGGCCGGCGGTCACGCCCGCTGTCGCGTCGCCGAAGCCGAAAGCAAATCCGGAGGAGCGTGATTTGGCGCACCTCCTGGTGCAGGGAAGTTTGTCGGCCGAGGATCTGCGGAGGTTGTCGCCGGACGCTTTTTCCGCCCCGGCCTATCGCCGGCTCATTGAATGCGCACTTCAGCATCGTGAGCAAGACGGGCGGGTCTCTGTCCGGGGCCTGTTGGATACCCTGATCAACGATCAGGAATGTGGTTCTTTGGTTTCAGAACTGTCGATGTCGGAACAGCATTATGATGATGTCCCGGCGCATATTGCCGGATGTTTGGACACGCTCGAGCGGAGAGGTCGTGAGCGGACCATGGGTGCGCTGATTCAGGAGTTGAAGGCCGCCGAACGGGAGCGGCGTGAAGCGGATGTGCACCGCCTGAACAGATTGATTAACGAGATGCGGATTCGGAAGGCCGGCGTGATGCCGGCTGCGCTGACGTCTGCGGTGAAGGAGTAGGTATGCCGAAACAAGAATTACTCGGCGAGGTGAAGAAGCTCATCAATCTCGGCAAGGAGAAGGGCTTTCTCACCTACGACGATCTCAACAGCACGTTGCCGGCCGATGTGGTGTCATCGGACCAGTTCAGCACGATCATGACGATGTTCGGTGAAATGGACATTGAGATTGTGGAGTCTGCTGAGACCGAGCGGGCCCCGAAGGCTGCGGAAGGCGAAGAGGCCATCGAGGAGAGCGAAGAATCCGAGGCGTCCGAGGACAACGAAAAAGAGATAGACCTGACACCTGGGGCCCTCAGCCGAACCGACGATCCTGTCAGGCTCTACCTGAAGGAGATGGGAAGCGTCGCGCTGCTGAGCCGCGAGGGTGAAATCGAGATTGCCAAGCGGATCGAAGAGGGCAAGAAAGATATCGCCACGGTCGTCTACGGTCTGCCGATGACCCTGGAGTTCGTGCTCAATCTGCGGGATCAGCTGAAGAACGGCAAGATCGATGTGCGGGAGATCGTGCCGGTGGTCGAGACGGAAGAAGACTTTGAAGAAGAAGCCGTCGAGAAGGACTATGAAGAGCTGCGGGTCAAAACGCTGGATTCTCTCAATGCGGTCCGTAAGGTCTCGGCCTCGCTGAAAGACTTGTACGACAAGGCCCGCCATGTGGGCGCCGACCCTGAGAAGCAGAAGAAACTGCGCAAGCAGATCGATACGGTGCGCGGCCAGGTCGTGGACAAGATGGAATCGGTCAATCTGCACGGCGTGTTGAAAGACCGGATGACGCAGCGGGTCCGTGACCTTAATCTGTTGTTCCGCCAAGCCGAGCGCGAAGTTACGAGCTGCCAACGTCGTCTGGGTGTCGGCGGTGAAGCCGGTGCGGAGCTCTTGCGGCGGTTGTGCCGGACACACAAGGATCTTCTGGCGGTCAAACGGCGGACCAGCCTTTCCGAAGAGGTGCTGCAGGATATCAAGAAGCACTATCAGGCGGCCAAGGGCCGGATTCGCCAGCTTGAGACGGAAGAAGCCTTGATTTCTGCCGAAGAAATTAAGGACGCGGTCAAGCACCTTGATGTGGCCGAAGAAAAGGTCAAGCGAGGAAAGGCGGAGCTTGTCGAAGCCAACCTGCGGTTGGTTGTGAGTATCGCCAAGAAGTACACGAACCGGGGCCTGCAGTTCCTGGATTTGATTCAAGAGGGCAATATCGGCCTCATGAAGGCGGTCGACAAGTTCGAGTACAAGCGCGGGTACAAATTCAGCACGTACGCCACCTGGTGGATCCGGCAGGCGATTACTCGGGCGATTGCCGACCAGGCCCGGACCATCCGCATCCCGGTCCACATGATCGAAACGATCAACAAGCTGATCCGGACCTCGCGCCATCTGGTGCAGAAGCTCGGTCGCGAACCGACCCCGGAGGAGATCGCCGAGCGCATGGACTTGCCGCTCGACAAGGTGCGAAAAATTTTGAAAATCGCGCGCGAACCGATTTCTCTCGAAACCCCGATCGGCGAGGAAGAAGACAGTCACTTGGGGGACTTTATCGAGGACAAGAAAGCCGTCTCGCCGCTGGAAGCCGCGATCCGGTATGACTTGCAACGCCAGATCAACGGCGCGCTGGAAACCCTCACCCCTCGAGAGGAAAAGGTCTTGCGCAAACGGTTCGGGATCGGCGAGGCCACAGATCATACTCTTGAGGAAGTGGGGCAGGACTTTGAAGTGACACGTGAGCGCATCCGGCAGATCGAAGCGAAAGCGTTGCGCAAGCTTCGACACCCGAGTCGCAGCAAGAAGTTGCGCAGCTTTGTGGAGAGCCTCTAGTCGCGCTGCCCGGCTGGTTTGACTCTGCCTGGTCGGCAGCCTAGAATCGAGCCCGCTCGAATCAGATGCCGGCGGCGTGTGTATGCCTGATGACCGGCCGGCATGAGGGATGCCCTCATGCAATCTGTGTCCAGGCGACTGGCTCGTAGGGCTGGGCCCATAGCTCAGGTGGTTAGAGCGGCTGACTCATAATCAGCTGGTCCTAGGTTCAAGTCCTAGTGGGCCCACCAACCTGAGTGCCTCACGATGAATTCCGTGCGAACGGTGTCCGGTCGACATCGGTATCGCATAACCCACAAGGAGCCCGTTGAACCTACAGCTTTCCCCCCTCATTGAATTGCAGAAGCTCGACCTTCGAATCGCCGATCTCAAGGAGCAGCGGCGAAAAATCCCCGAACGGCTTGAGGAAAATGAGGCGCCGCTTCGCGAGGCGAAGCGATTGTTTCAGGAGGCGTCCGCGTCCGTCGAGTCGCTCGTTAAGGATCGCCGGGGGCACGAGAAGGATCTCGAGGCGCACGAAGACCGTATCGGTAAGATGAAGGACCGCGCCGCCCAGTTAAAAACGAATCAGGAATATCAGGCGCACCTCTTCGAGGTGGAACTTGCCAACAAGAAGAGGGGCGAAATTGAGGAGAAAATTCTGCTGGCCATGGAGCAGATCGAGCAGACGCAGCGAACCATTGTCGAGGTGCAGGCAAAGCTGAAGGAATCCGAAGCCCTCTTCGTCAAAGAGAAGGCAAAGTTGGACGAGAAGGATCAGGTGCTTGCAAGCGAGCTGGCAGAATTAGAGGTCAAGCAGAAGCAGCTCTCGGGACAAGTCGACAAATCACTCCTGGCTCGATACAACAAGCTCAAAACCACGAGGAAAGAGCAGGCGCTGGCTCTGATCAAGGACGGCATTTGCGTAGGGTGCCGTCTCCAATTGCCGCCGCAGCTGGTCTCTCAGGTTAAGCGCGGGGACGATGTCCATACCTGCCCCTATTGCTATCGGATGCTGTATTGGGAAGGTGATCCGGCCACTGAGGTGAAGGGGGCCGTGGAGCACGATCAGGCCAAGAACCTGGAAGTCGGTGAATCCTTCTAGGCTTCTCCCAAGACCTGCTTCGTTGTCTTGAAGTGCAGCTTGGCGACGCTCCCCAGCCGGTCACGTCCATATTTCTTGACCACCATTCGCCCGGCCAGTTCTACGGCAGCCGACGCGCCCTTGGGCAGCGTGGTGCTCAGTTCTTGAGAGAGTCGATCGAGACGCTGAAGAAAATCCGCCCGAGCCAGGATTGAGGCCGCTGCCACAGCCAGGTCGGATTCCGCTTTCGTACGTTGAACCAGCCGGATCTGTTTTCCCTTTTCTTGCAGTGCATTCAAGATCAATCGCTCGTCCCCGAACTGGTCCGCGATGGCCAGGTCACAGTCGACTTGCTGGAGCAGATTTTCCAGCGCACGGGCATGTCCCCAGGCCAGGAGGCGATTCAAATTTTTGATCTTGGCATAGAGCTCGTTGTATCGCTGCGGCCCGATGGCCACGAGACTATGGGGGCAGAGCAGGCGGATGTCGGGCGCCATTTCGAGGATCCGCCCGTCGGAGATTTTCTTGCTGTCCCGGACTTGCATCAGGGCAAGGTCTTGCTCCAGGACGGGCGTGACGAACACCGCGGCGATGACCAGCGGACCGAAGTAGTCCCCCTTGCCTGACTCGTCGATTCCGATGCGATTGAGCGATGAGAGGTTGGTGGCGGCAGGCACTCGGTGAAACTCCCATGTAGCAACTGGCCGGGCGGCGCGGTAATCTAACAGAGCTCACCGGACTGGTCAATTTGCGGAGGTGTGATGGAGGGTCAACGGAAGATGGTCAGGATACGGACGTTCATGATGCGATCGAACATGCTGTGCCTGGCAGGGGCTGTGCTCGGAATGCTGGTGACCACAGGTTGCCAGACCAACCCTTACACCGGGCGCTGGCAGTTGATGATGATGCCGATGTCTCAGGAAACGCAGATGGGCGCCCAGGCCTATGCCGAGGTGAAGAATGATCCGAAGATGAAGCAGTCGACCGATCCGCGGGAGATTGAACCGGTCAAGCGAGTAGCCGCGCGTGTGATCGAGGCCGCCAAGCGGTCCAAGTACAGCGAGATGGCGAATCAATTCGAGTGGGAAGTGACCGTCATCAAGGATGACAAGACGATGAACGCATTTGCGTTGCCGGGCGGAAAGATCGCCGTCTACACCGGTATTTTTCCGGTGGCCAGGACCGAGGCCGGACTTGCGGCCGTGATGGGCCATGAGGTCGTGCACGCGTTGGCACGGCACGGTGGTGAACGGATGAGTCAAAATACCTTGGCGCAGACGACGCTGCAGGCAATTGGAATCGCGCTGGGCGTCAGCGGCGCGAATCCGGTGGTCTCGCAAGGAGCGATGGCGGCATTGGGTGTCGGTGCACAAGTCGGGGTGTTGCTTCCATTCAGCCGAAAACATGAGTCCGAGGCCGACTATGTCGGCGTGTTGCTCGCGGCAGATGCCGGATATGACCCACGGGAATCGATTCAGCTTTGGACGCGAATGGGCGAACTCTCCGGCGGCAAATCGGCGTCTGAATTCATGTCGACCCACCCCAGCCACGAGACTAGAATCGAGCAGCTGGAGGAATGGATGGCGGAGGCCATGCCGATTTATCAGTCGAAGCCACCGGCGCCCAACCACGAACTTCCAGCGTTGCATTAGTGCCGGAGGACTCGCTGCTTGAATCCCCATTGGGCGGCTCGTATACTTTCATTGCGCGCTGGGGGGACACGGGTGCTCGCCCGTTGAGCTTGCTCGACGGGAGGAAAGTCCGGACTCCAAGGGCAAGGACGCTGGATAACGTCCAGGCGGAGCGATCCGACACCAGCACCACAGAGAACAAACCGCCGATGGCCGGTACGGGAGACTTCGGTCGAGTGCGCCGGCTCAGGTAAGGGTGAAACGGTGGGGTAAGAGCCCACCGCGGTGATGGCGACATCAACGGCACGGTAAGCGTCGTCCGGAGCAAGACCAAATAGGGGAACGCCTGTGGGCTCGCGAGAGCTCGGCAGAAAGGCCGGCCCGGCCGAGGTTCCCGGGTAGGTTGCTTGAGGCTCGAGGTAACTCGAGTCCCAGAGAAATGATCACCCCCGCGTGAGCGCAAGTTTCACGCGGGACAGAATCCGGCTTATAGGGTTTCTCCAACGCGCTTTTTTAATCGCTTCGCGCAACTCTCCACCGGTCACCTTGCCGGAGAACGTTTCCCGATCATTGATCAACAGCACCGGCACGCGGTCGCTGTATTGCTGGCGGAGGTGTTCGTTACTGTCGATATCGACTGTGATGAGCTCAAAGGGCAGGTCTTCTTGCACCTGCCTGGCCAGCCGAGTGACCACCCGACAAAGATGGCATTCATGGCGGGACATGATCGTGACGCGTAGGGAATTCATAGGCAACGGGATCAATGGATCGTGAAACTCCTATAGCACGTGGCAGGAGCCGACACCAGTCTGTCCAGCGAAGGGGCGCACTTCGACTCTCTTGACCTCGCTTGAGAGCTGGTGATACGATCCGGCATCTTACCCGTTGATTTTCCAGAAAGATTGTATCAATCTGTGTCGCGTGTGTGACGCAGAGAGCCGAGTGTTTCGCAGTTAAGGCATCGCGTCCTTCGTCACGACGTGCGAAGGGGAGGGTGATATGAAGTTGACAGGGTCGGAAATCCTGATCGAATGCTTAAAAGCCGAAGGCGTGAAAACGATTTTCGCCTTGCCGGGCGGTGTGGTGTTGAAGATTTTCGACATGCTGCACCAGCAAAAAGATATCGAAGTCGTCTTGACCCGGCACGAGCAGGGCGCGGGGCATATGGCCGAAGGCTATGCCAAGGCTACCGGCAAGGCCGGTGTATGTTTGGTGACGTCCGGGCCTGGTATGACTAACGTGATCACGGCTCTGGCCGATGCCTACATGGATTCCGTGCCGTTGGTGTGTATCAGCGGACAGGTCTCGACCAGTTTAATCGGCAACGACGCCTTTCAGGAAGCCGATAACATCGGCCTCAGCCGGCCTTGCACAAAATATAATTTCCTCGTGAAAGACGTGAACGACCTGGCGACGACCATCAAGGAAGCGTTCTATATCGCCACGACCGGACGTCCCGGACCGGTCTTAGTGGATATTCCTAAAGACGTGTCCATGGCCAAGACAGAGTTCACCTATCCCAGCTCAGTCTCAATCCGCGGATACAATCCGACCTACGAGGGGAATAAGTGGCAGATCAAGCAGGCTGCCGAAGCCATCATGAAGGCGAAGAAGCCGATTCTGTATGTCGGCGGGGGCGTCGTTTTCTCGCAGGCCTCCAAAGAATTGCTCGAATTGGCCGAGATGACCCAGATTCCGGTGGACATGACGCTGATGGGGCTTGGGGCGTTCCCCGGGGAGCATCCGCTGTCGTTGGGGATGCTGGGCATGCACGGCACCTATTCTGCCAATATGGCCGTCCATTACTCCGACTTGGTCATCGCGGTGGGGGCACGCTTCGATGATCGTGTGACGGGGAAGGTGTCGGAGTTCTGCCCCTTCGCGAAGGTCATTCACATCGATATCGATCCGACCTCTATCCGGAAGAATATCCACGTCGATATTCCCATCGTGGGGGATTGTAAGGCCGTCTTGCGGGAGTTGAATCAAATTCTCCGGGCCACCGTGAACGGGAACCAAAAGGATCTGCGAAAGCCCTGGTGGGATCAACTCCGCGAATGGCAGCAGGCGCATCCGTTGGTCTACCAGCAGGAGCCCGATGGGGCGATTAAACCGCAACATGTCGTCAAGCGGTTGTATGAACTGACGAAGGATCGTGATCCGATCGTGGCGACCGATGTGGGCCAGCACCAGATGTGGACGGCGCAGTACTTCAAGCTTGCCCGCCCGAATCGCTGGTTGACCTCAGGCGGTTTGGGCACCATGGGGTTCGGGTTTCCGGCTGCCATGGGGGCGCAGGCTGCGTTCAGAGATCGATTGGTGCTCTGTGTGGCCGGCGACGGCAGCATCCAAATGAATATGCAGGAAATGGCCGCCGCGGTGGTGTCGAAGCTGCCGGTGAAGATCATTATTCTGAACAATCGTTTCCACGGCATGGTTCGGCAGTGGCAGGATCTGTTTTACGAAGGGCGGTATGCGTCGAGCTACCTCGACACCACGCCGGATTTCGTGAAGCTGGCCGAAGCCTATGGGGCGGTCGGCTTGCGCGCAAGCAAGGTGGAGGATCTGGATGCCGTGTTGAAGGAAGCCATCGCGACCGACAAGCCCGTCGTCGTCGATGTGCCGACTTATCCCTATGAGAATTGTTATCCGATGATTCCGGCGGGCGGGTGCAATCACGAGATGATTCTCGAAGATCCGCCTGAACTGAAGCGACGAATGGCCGGCGCGCCCAGCACCGGGTCCGACGAAGACAAGGACACGATCTTAACCGCCTAAATCACGCTGTCAGCCGACAGCTATCAGGATAGAGTTTTCCGATGGAACATATCATTTCGGTCACGGTAGAAAATAAGTTCGGCGTGTTATCCCGCGTGGCCGGGCTGTTCAGCGGCCGCGGCTTCAATATCGAAAGTTTGTCGGTCGCCCCCACGCTGGATCCCTCGATGTCGCAGATGACCATCGTCACGTCTGGGGACGAACGGATCGTGGAACAAATCGTCAAGCAGCTGAATAAGCTGATCGATGTCATCAAGGTGGTGGATCTCAATGAGAGTGAATTCGTTTCGCGGGAGACGGCGCTCATCAAGGTTCATACCAAGGCAGAAGACCGAGCCGAGGCGCTCCGGATCGCGGACATTTTCCGAGCCAACGTGATTGACTCGACGCCCTCGACCTACACCATCGAGGTGACGGGTGATCCAAAGAAGCTTGAGGCTATCATCAATCTGCTCCAGCCGCTCGGCATCAAGGAACTGATTCGGACGGGGCGAGTGGCGATTGCGCGTGAGGCGATCCGGCCGGCCCTCAGCCAACCCAAAAAGATCGCCCGGGAATAATTCGCTCATCCCCTGTGTGCAACGGTCGTTTCCACCCATGTGCCCTATGAACCTTCAGGAGTGATGTATGAAGATCTATTACGACAAAGATGCCGATTTACAGCTCATTCGCGGAAAGAAAGTGGCCGTGATCGGCTATGGCAGCCAGGGCCATGCCCATTCGCTCAATCTCAAGGAAAGCGGCGCCAATGTCGTCGTGGGGTTGCGTGAAGGCAGTTCCTGGAAAAAGGCGGAAGCGAGCGGACTGAAGGTCATGCCGGTGGCCGATGCCGTCAAAGCCTCCGATGTCATCATGATTCTGGCTCCGGATGAGGCACAGGCAGCCATCTATCGCCAGGAAATCGCCCCGAATCTGAAGCCCGGATCCTATTTGGCCTTCGGTCACGGATTCAATATCCATTTCGGCCAGATTGTGCCGCCGGCGGACATCAACGTCTTCATGGTGGCGCCCAAAGGGCCGGGTCACCTGGTGCGGTCGGAATATACAAAGGGCAGCGGCGTCCCCTGTTTGCTGGCATTGCATCAGGATCCCAGCGGCAACACGCGCCAAGTTGGTTTGGCCTACGCCAGCGCCATCGGCGGCGGACGCGCCGGCATCATTGAGACGAACTTCCGCGAAGAAACCGAAACGGATTTGTTCGGCGAGCAGGCGGTGTTGTGCGGAGGGTTGACCTCCTTGATCCAGGCCGGGTTCGAGACGCTCGTCGAGGCGGGGTATTCGCCTGAGATGGCCTATTTCGAGTGTCTGCATGAAGTGAAATTGATCGTCGACCTGATCTATCAGGGCGGCATCGCCAACATGCGCTACTCGATCAGCACCACGGCGAAGTACGGCGACATCACCCGCGGACCGCGCGTGGTGACGGATCAGACCAAGCAGGAAATGAAGAAGATTCTGGGCGAGATCCAGAGCGGTCAGTTCGCGAAAGAATGGGTGTTGGAGAACCAGGCGAACCGGCCGGTCTACAACGCCCTGCTGAAAAAGGGCGAGGGCCATCCGATTGAGGAAGTCGGCGCCCGACTTCGCTCGATGATGCCCTGGTTGAAAAAAGATCAGCTCGTCGATAAGAACAAAAACTAACCCTGCGACCGGGCTCTTCGTGATAGCATAATAAAAGGGCCTGGAGGTGTATGGCTGATCGAGCCGTCGGGATACCGATCGTAAAAGAAGGCCTGCCGTTTGTCGGTGGTCTTGTAGGCGCGACGCTGCTGTTCGGGGCGGCTGGTTGGATGATTCCTGCCGGGCTAGCGGGCGGGTTCACGCTGTTTACGGCGTGGTTCTTTCGGAACCCCAGTCGGACGATTCCACAGCAGCCGAATGTGGTGGTGTCGTCAGGGGATGGCAAAGTCATTGCCATCGAGGAAGAGTTCGAGCCACGCTACCTGAAGGAAAAGAGCATTCGGGTGACGGTGTTCTTGAACGTCTTCGATGTGCATGTGAACCGGATGCCCTGCACCGGAACGGTTGAGGGTGTGAGTTACCAGCCCGGCCAGTTTCTGGTGGCGAGTAAGCCGGAGGCCACGCTCCGCAACGAGCAAAACGCGGTGATGTTGAAGACGGAGTCAGGGGCGAAAGTGCTGTGCGTGCAGGTTGCCGGGCTGATTGCCCGCCGGATTGTTTGCTGGGTCGGGCAGGGTGATCGGGTACAGCGGGGGGAGCGGTTTGGACTGATTCGATTTGGGTCGCGGATGGATACGTTTCTTCCGCTGGGGTCCAAGATTTGTGTCTCCTTGGGCGACCGCGTCAAGGGAGGCGAAACCATCGTGGGGGAACTCCGATGAAATCACCGGCCATGCGAGCTCCGTTTGCGAAGGGCAATCGAAAGCGACAGGCGATGTACCTGATCCCGAACCTCTGCACGACCGGAAATCTGTTCTGCGGCGTGTTTGCGATCCTGTCGGTCTTTAACGGTCAGCATCTGGTGGCCGCGATCGCCATCCTGGTCGGCATGATTTTCGACATGCTGGACGGAAAATTGGCCCGGTTGACGAACAGTACCGGTCAGTTCGGCATCGAGTATGATTCTCTTTCCGATGTGGTGTCGTTCGGGGTCGCACCCGGTGTGTTGATTTATTCATACGCGTTGAGTGGGCAGGGGATGTTCGGAGTTGCCGTGATGTTTGCCTATGTGGCCATGGGAGCTGTTCGGTTGGCAAGGTTCAATGCGACCGTGAGCAGCTCCGACAGTAAATACTTCACGGGTTTGGCTATCCCCGCCGCTGCCGGTGTCATCGCGTCGTTGGTGATTTTTGATCTCCACATCACCCAGATGGGCTCGGAAGTGAAGCCGTTGTTGATTTTGGTGATCACGTTCGCGCTGGCGTTCTTGATGGTCAGCACGATCAAGTATCGCAGTTTCAAGGACATGAAGTTCCGGCGTGGGGATCATTTCACCTATCTCGTGTGGGGAATTCTCGCCTTGATGTTGATTGTCGCCTGGCCGCAGGCGATGTTGTTCGTGACGTTCACCGGGTACGCCGCGTCCGGTCCTTTGGCGCGTCTCTGGACGATGGTTTCTAAGGGGGCAGGGAAGCCGGTGACCAAGACGGACGCACCGGTACTCGATTCGAGAGAATAACAACAGCGACGACGAGGAGTAGTAGGCAGCGTTGGCCGAACTGAGAGAGCTGGTGGATGGTGCGAACCAGCCGGTGATCTGCCGAACTCGCCTCTGAGCCGGACTTGTGAAACCCTTCGGGGTGGTAATAGGTCCCGGATGATCCGCGTAACGGATTGAATGAAGGGCGGTTGGATGAAGGACATGCTTCATCCGTCGCTGAATCAGGGTGGTACCACGAAGCTCGCAAGGCCTTCGTCCCTGTCCCGGGGCGGAGGCTTTTTTATTGGCAGCATGCTGAAACGGCCTTCCAACTTTGTTCTCGGCTCGAAAACATCCTCAACGTACCCCAGCGGGTACGCCTCCGGTGTTTTCTCGCCTGCGGCCGCGTTGGAAGATCCGTTTGAGCAAGCTGCGAGACAGGAGGAGGGGAAGCCATGACCAGGATGATCAGAATATTCGACACGACGTTGCGGGATGGTGAGCAATCGCCGGGGGCGAGCATGAACGTCGAAGAGAAACTTATGATCGCCAAGCAGCTGGCGCGCCTCGGCGTGGATATCATCGAAGCCGGCTTCGCCTATAGTTCGCCCGGTGATTTCGAAGCAGTCCGGCGGATCGCCTTGGAAGTTGAAGGCCCAGTGGTGTGCAGTCTGGCGCGGGCCAGGCCCGAAGACATCACGAGGGCGTCGGAAGCGTTGAAGGGCGCGCCACGGGTGCGGATTCATACGTTTCTCTCAACGTCGGACATCCACCTCAAGCACCAGTTCCGGATGACCCGAGAAGAAGCGAAGAAGCGCGCCGTGGAGATGGTGCAGTTGGCGCGCACCTATGTGGATGACGTCGAATTTTCACCCATGGATGCGAGCCGATCGGATCCGGCGTATCTGTGCGAAGTGATCGAGGCGGTGATCGCGGCCGGGGCGGGAACGATCAACATTCCCGACACGGTGGGCTATGCCGTTCCCCAGGAGTTCGGTGGTCTGATCAAGCGGATTAAAGACAGCGTCCCGAATAGCGGGCATGCCGTCATTTCCGTCCATTGCCACAACGATTTGGGGTTGGCGGTCGCCAACAGTCTGGCGGCGGTGGTGGCGGGGGCCGGGCAGGTGGAGTGCACGATCAACGGGATCGGTGAGCGGGCTGGCAACACCTCGCTGGAGGAGATCGTCATGGGGCTCCGCACGCGCAGAGACTGGTACGGGGCCGATACCAAGGTCGTGACGGAGGAGATATCCAAGACCAGTCGCCTGGTGAGCAAGATTACCGGTATGGTCATTCAACCGAACAAGGCCATTGTCGGGGCGAATGCGTTCGCCCATACGTCGGGCATCCATCAGGATGGGTTACTGAAAGATAAGACGACGTACGAGATCATGCGGCCAGAATCCGTCGGTCTTGAGCAGGTCAAGCTGGTCATGGGGAAGTTGTCCGGGCGCCATGCCTTTCGTCAGCGGCTGGAGGAGTTGGGCTACAAGTTGACCGAAGACGAAACGAATCATGCGTTCGAACGATTCAAGCGCTTGGCGGATCAAAAGAAAGAGATTTACGAGGAAGACCTCGAAGTTATCGTGTCCGAAGAAGTCGCGAAAATGTCCGAACGGGTGGTCTTGAAATCCTTTCAGGTCGAAAGCGGAACCAACAAGACTCCGAAGGCAACGGTGGAATTGGAAATCGACGGGAAGCTGGTCTCGCATAGCGGAACGGGCGACGGCCCGGTAGATGCGGTCTATCGGACCATTGCCGCCATGACCCAAACGAAGAGCAAGTTACTGATGTTCGGGGTCAATGCCATCACCGGCGGAACCGATGCGCAAGGGGAAGTGTCTGTGCGGCTCGAAGAAGATGGCCGAACCGTTTCAGGCCATGGCGCCGATACCGACATCATCACGGCGGCTGCACGGGCCTATCTGAACGCGCTCAATAAATTGGCGTACTTCGCTGCAAAGCAGGCGGAAGGGATTCAGAAGGTCAGCTTGATTTGAGCCCAACCTGCGGGGTAGATTCCTCCGTCCGGTCCGATGCGTTCGTGTCGGACTGGACGGAGCGACAGCGTCTGTCATTCCTACTACGAATGTCGGTGCACGATGGTAAACACGCATCTTCAGCGATGCCCGGAGTTCTTGGCTGGCGATCACACCAGGTTGCGGGAATTGTTGCACCCGGCAAAGGCATCGCTCGCGCTTGGATACAGCCTGGCGCACGGACTGCTCGATCCGGGGCAGCAGAGCCTCTGGCATCGCTTACAGTCCTCCGAAGTGTATTACTTCATTGGCGGCCGCGGCATAATGAAGGTGGAGGAAGAATCGGTGGTTGTTGAGGCGGGTTCCGTGATCTATGTGCCCCCGGGGGCCAAGCAATCGTTAGTGAACAATGGAACAGGCCCGATTGAGTTTCTTTGCCTGGTCGATCCGGCCTGGAGGGCCGAGGACGAGGCGGTTGGTGAATAGTCGAGAGGAGATCCGTACGTGAACGCGAAAATCGCAGTCCTTGCCGGTGATGGAGTCGGCCGTGAAATTGTCCCGGAAGCGGTGAAGGTGTTGAAGGTCGTTGCAGAACGCCACGGGCATACATTTGAATTTATCCCGGGCGATGTCGGTGGCCATGCGATCGATAAAGTCGGGGTGCCGCTTCCGGCTGAGACGCTCGCTATCGCTAAGCACAGCGATGCCGTGCTGCTCGGCGCCGTCGGCGGCCCCAAATGGGAAGGTTTGGAATATAGTCTTCGGCCCGAGCGGGCCCTGCTGGGACTGCGGGAGCAACTCGGGCTCTATGCCAACCTGCGACCGGCCAAGCTCTATCCCATGCTGGCCGATGCGTCTACCTTACGACGCGATGTGATCGAAGGCATCGATATTCTCGTGATCCGGGAGCTGACCGGAGGCATTTATTTCGGCAAACCGAAGGGCATCGAGCCATTGCCCGGCGGCGGAGAGCGTGGCTTCAATACCGAAGTCTACACGACCGAAGAAATTCGTCGCATTGCCGTGGTGGCGTTCGACGCGGCCCGCAAGCGCCGCAAAAAGGTCACGTCTGTGGATAAGGCCAATGTGTTGGAGTCCTCGGAATTGTGGCGGCGGGTGGTTACGGACGTCCATAAAGGGTATCCCGATGTGGCGTTGAGTCACATCTATGTCGACAATTGCGCGATGCAGTTGGTGCGTAATCCGCGGCAGTTCGATGTGTTGCTGTGTAACAACATCTTCGGCGATATTCTCAGCGACGAAGCCGCGATGCTGACCGGGTCGATCGGCATGTTGCCGTCCGCCAGTGTCGGCGCCAAGGTGGGGTTGTTCGAGCCGATCCACGGCAGTGCGCCGGATATTGCCGGCAAAAACATCGCTAATCCGATTGCAACGATCGCTTCTGCCGCGATGATGTTGTCCTATGCGTTTCAGCTCGACAAAGAAGCGGCGGCGATCGAGCAGGCCATCGTCAAGACGCTCGAACTCGGGTTCCGCACCAAGGATATCCATGCCGAAGGCATGCAGCTGGTCGGCACCGTGGAGATGGGCGATGCGATTGTGCGCAACCTTCCCTCGTAAGTCATGACGACACGCACGACACAAGCCGGAATCATCGAGACCCTGGCAGGCAACGGCGAGCCGGGGTATGCCGGTGACGGCGGGCCTGCCGGTGCCGCCTCACTCAACGAGCCGAAAGGCTTGTGCGTGGATCGGAAGGGCAACCTCTATATTGCCGATTCCGAAAACCATGTCGTGCGCCGTGTTGATCGGGCCACAGGCATCATTACGACCGTGGCCGGAGTCTGTCCGTCAGGAACGACCGGGCCGGCAGTGCCTGAACCGCCTGCGGCGGAGGAGACTAATGACGACGAGGATCCCTTTGCCGACCATTCCGGTGACAGCACCAAGGCCTACACGCAAGTGACCGATCTGAGCGGCACCGTCCGGTATGTGACCGGAGGGCGTTTGACGGTCGAGCACGATTCGGGTGACGGCGGCCCTGCCAGGCGAGCGCGACTCAATTTCCCCAGCGCCGTGGCGGTCGATCGTGCAGGTAACCTGTATATCGCCGATACGATGAACCATCGGGTGCGAAAGGTCGATGGGGCGACCGGGATCATTACCAACGTGGCCGGCACAGGCCAGGCGCGGTATTCGGGCGATGGCGGACCGGCGGTGTCGGCCGCGATCAATGAACCGACCGGGTTGGCCGTCAGCGACGAGGCGTTGTACATCGCAGATCAAAGCAACAATCGTGTGCGTCGAGTCGACCTGGCGACCGGGGTCATTACCACGGTGGCCGGAGATGGAACGGCGGCCTATAGCGGAGACCAGGTGTCGGCCGTTCAAGCGAGTCTGGCCGGACCCAGCGGCGTGGCGTTAGGCGGGGATGGCGTCGTCTATGTGGCCGATACGTTTAACAGTCGGATACGGTCGGTCGATCCGGCAACCGGACAGATTACGACGATAGCGGGAGACGGCGGGACCTATCGATACCAGGGACCGGCTGAGCCCAGTTCGCCGAGCCTCTCCAGGCCTGCGGGTATTTCTGTCGGGTCCGATGGAAACATATACATGACGGATTCGGACAGCCACTTAATTCGGGTGTGGAACGGGCAGACCAAGACGATTTCTCGTCTGTCCGGTACCGGTGTCGCGCAGTTCGGGGGCGATGGCGGCGATGCCTTGGCAGGAAGTCTCAGTTATCCATTCGGTGTAGCGGTGGACGCGTCCGGGACCGTCTATGTTGCGGATACATTCAATCACCGCATCAGGGTTCTGACCGCGACTGCGTAAGGACAGCATCATGTTGAAGAAGAAGCAGGCCTATACGGTGGCGATTCTCGGTGCGACCGGGGCCGTGGGAAAAGAAAGTCTGGAGATCCTGGAAGAGCGCAACTTTCCGATCGAGACGTTGCGCCTGTTCTCCTCCAAGCGGTCGGCCGGCGAAGTGTTGTCCTGCCAAGGCAAGGAGTACAAGGTCGAGGAGTTGACGGAGGCCTCTTCCTTTGCCGGAGTCGACATTGCGTTCGTATCCGCGACCGATACCATCAGTCGGGACTACGGGGCACGGTTGGGTGCGACCGGGGTCGTCGTCATCGATGACAGCGCGGTCTTCCGGATGGATCCCGATGTGCCGCTGGTCGTCCCGGAAGTGAATGCGGCAGCGTTGCGCTCGATGAAGCGCGGGATCGTGGCCATTCCGAACTGCACCACAACTCCCTTGGTCATGGCACTCAAGCCGCTTCGGGATATTGCTGGCATCAAGCGGGTGGTGGTGACCACCTTTCAGTCGGTATCGGGCACCGGCTCTGCGGCCATGGACGAGTTGGTCGATCAGACCAAGGCCTTAATGGCCTTCCAGGATGTGAAGGTACAGGTCTATCCCTATCAGATCGCGTTCAACCTGTTGCCGCAGGTCGGCTCATTCGGTGACGGCGGTGACTGTTCGGAAGAGGTCAAGATCGTTCAGGAGACCAGGAAGATTCTGGAGATGCCGTCGTTGCGGGTCACGGCGACTACGGTGCGGGTGCCGGTGTTGCGCTGTCACTCCGAGGCGATCAACGTTGAACTGGATCGTCCGTTGAAGGCGAACGATGCGCGGGCGGCGCTGGCGGAGATGCCTGGCGTGATTGTGTACGACGATCCCGTCAAGAAACTGTATCCGATGCCGTTTGACGTGTCCGGCAAGGACGAAGTCTATGTCGGGCGGGTTCGTGTGGACGAGTCGATCACCAACGGGTTGAATCTCTGGGTTGTGAGCGACAACCTTCGGAAGGGCGCCGCCCTCAACGCCGTGCAGATCGCCGAATGTCTGATACAATGAACGATGGCAGCGTGGACTGGTATTGGTCGGTCGTTGATTGTGGCGGGCCTGGTGTTGGTCGCCGTCGGGCTGCTGCTGACGCTGGCGGAAAAATGGCCAAGCCTTGGCTCTGCGTTCGGGTGGATCGGTAGACTGCCCGGTGATCTCTCGGTCACGCGAGAGCGATTCAGTCTGTATGTTCCGATCGCAACCAGTCTCGTGTTCAGCATCCTGCTGAGCCTGGTGTTCTACTTCCTTTCATGGCTCTTTCGCCGCTGACTCGACATCAGTCATCCAGCTTGGCCGCAGCGGGGGGCATGCTACTGCTGTCGCTGTTTTGCGCACCAGCCGTCTTGGCCGAATCCATTCGCGTCCTATTGGCCCAAGAGGCGCCGCTGGTGGAGGTGCGCTCAGAAGGCGCTCTCGCCCTGGTGACGGAGACGGGCGATACGAAGATTTTGCATGCCCCGATCCATCTCAGGGCCCGGGGAGACGGCGTGCATGTCGATGGCCGGCGCGCGATGGGCGGACAGGTCCTCATCCGTCCGCTTCGAGGGAACCTCTCGTTGGTGATTGGCAGAGAGGGGGGCGCGACCACAGGAGCTCCGTTGGCGCTCAGCGGGGTTGTGCGTCTGTCGCGCAAAGGGCATGGCCTCTCGGTCGTCAATCAGGTCGATTTGGAGGAGTATGTGAAGGGGGTGGTGCCGTCGGAGGTCAGTTCGGCCTGGCACCCGGAAATGTTGAAGGTGCAGGCGGTGGCGGCACGGACCTATGCGTTGTATAACAAGATGCTCAGTTCGGCACGAGACTATGATGTCGTCGCGACCATTCAAGATCAGGTGTATCGGGGCCGTACAGGGGTGGACCGCCGAGTCGAAGACGCCGTCGAATCGACGCGAGGCATTGTCGTCACCCACCAACAGGCGCCGATCTATGCCGCGTTCTCATCCACCGCGGCTGGCCCGACGGAAGATGCCGTGAATGTCTGGGCGAACAAAGACCTGCCCTATCTCAAGGGGGTGGAATGCCCATTCGATCTCGAGTCGCCCTATTATCAATGGCGGGCCAGTGTGAAGATCGATCAACTTGAGCACAATCTGCGGCATCAGGGTTTCTCTGTGGGAACGATTGCCACGATCACTCCGATTGCCTACAGCCGGGCCGGACGGGTCTCGCGCCTGCGGATTTTGCACTCCGGCGGAGAGACGGTATTGCGTGGCGAGGATCTTCGGAAGGCCGTAGGGTACACCGTCATTCCCAGCACCCAGTTCGAGGTGGAATCGATCGGTGCCGAGGTGGTGTTTGCCGGCTATGGAGCAGGTCATGCCGTGGGGCTCTGCCAATGGGGCGCGAAAGAGTTGGCCGAGCTGGGCTATTCGTACAGCAGTATTCTGCAGTATTACTATCCTGGAACCGGGTTGCACAACGCGGCCCTCTCGCAGTTGATGATGCCGGTGATACCGACCCCCTGATGTTACTCAGCGAGTTCGATTTCCCCTTCGATCCAGTGCTTGTGGCCGATCACCCGGTGATCCCGCGTGATCGTGCGCGGTTGCTTGTGCTGGATCGGCAGGGAGGAGAACGCTTACACCGGCAGGTGGCAGACCTTCCGTCATTGCTGCAGTCGGGGGATCTCGTGGTGGTAAATAACACCAAGGTGATGCCCGCCCGTGTGCCTGCGCAGGTCCGGTCGAACGGAAGACTCCTCGACTTGCTGTTTGTGGAAGATCTCGGTCAGGGGCTATGGGAGGTGCTGATCAAGGGACGCTTTCGGCCGGGCGCGGTGATCGAGTTTCCTGGCGGCGGTACCGGAGAAATTGTGGAACGCAGCCGGCTGCGAACGACGGTACGGGTGCGGGGAGTGACGAGCGTCTACGAACTCATGCAGGCCACGGGCACGATGCCGCTTCCTCCGTATATCAAGCGGGAGCCGTCAGCGGACGATCAGGAATGGTACCAGACCATGTTTGCCCAACATGAAGGGGCTATTGCGGCGCCCACAGCCGGACTACATTTTACGCGCGAGTTGGTGCAGGCCCTGACGGGAAAGGGAATCGAGCTGGCAGAGGTAACGCTACACGTCGGTCCCGGCACATTTCGCAGTGTGAAGACCGAGCGAATCGAAGACCATCGCATGCTGGCCGAACGAATCGAGGTATCGGCGCAGACGGTGGAACAAATTCGACGGGTGCGGGAGCGGGGACATCGTGTGGTGGCAGTGGGCACAACGGTCGTACGCGCCCTGGAGACCGCGGGGCGAGGCGGGCGCGGGATTGAGCCTTTCCAGGGACAGGCCGAACTGTTTATCACCCCGGGGTTTGAATTTCAGGTGATCGACGCGATGGTGACAAACTTTCACTTGCCGCGAACCACCCTGCTGATGCTGGTGTCCGCCTTTGTGGGGGTGCAACCGCTCCGCGCCGCCTATGAAGAAGCGGTAGCGGAACGGTATCGATTCTACAGTTATGGGGATGCGATGCTGATCGGGAGCGGCTGGGCGACCGTTACATAAGCTCTTTGTGAATCTTCACGGGAACTTTGCTCTTCATCGACTCCGCGTAGGCCATCAACGCCCGTTGCTGTTTCTGAAACAGAAGGCTCTGGAAAACCCGTTCCTTGGCCGCAGCAGCCTTGGCCGGATCGACGTCCCCTTCGCGAGCCGCGAGTGTCTGCGCTTCCGTATATTCAGCCGGCGTGAGCGCGACGGCATCCATGATGACCAGCCGTGCTTTGTTGGTGAGAATATCCTTGGCTTCCATGGCCTCGAATGAGGCCGGGGTCAAGCGATTCGCCGACAGCAATCTCTTGTACGCGTCGGGATCGAAGCTCCCGTTCTTCTGAAATTCCGTGCGTTGCATAATCGCTTTGCGCAAGTCTTCGTCGGAGACCGTCAGGCCCATCTCCTTCGCCACATGCAGCCACATGCGATTGTCGATGAGTTGCTCCAACACAAATTGTTTCAGAAACTCATCCTTGATGTCGTTCTGACCCTTGTCCTTGTAAAAACGATACGTATTTTCATAAGCCCGGCGGTATTCATCCAGGGGAACGACCTGGTCCCCGACGGAGGCGACGACATTGCCGCTGCTCTGGCCGAAGCCCCACCAGCCCATCGTAATGACGAACGCGAGGGCGAGCAGGCCCATGATGGATTTGAGGAACCACGGATAGTCGTGAGCAGCTTCGCGTAACAGTTTGATCATTGAGCGCGCCTCTTGTCGGCAAAGTTTCGCGGATTCTACTCAGGCGACGAGGATAAAGGCAAGAGGAAGACGCATGGATGGCGCGTGTGGAGAGATTGCGACTTTGTTTGTGCAGGTGAAAGAGATTTGCTATAGTGTCGAAGAATTGGAGAGATCTCCGGTGGTGGAGGAGGCAATCGGGCACAGCCCGCTCGAACTGGGCGTCTATCCCAAGGCCCAGGTGCTGAATCGCTTCATTGCCAAAATGATCGATCTCCTGATCGTCGCAGCGGTGAGTAAGTTGGTTCCCCCGATCGGTGTCCTGGCCGGACTTGCCTATCTCTTGCTGGCCGACGGATTCGGCGGCGGTCGCAGTGTCGGGAAGCGGCTCATCGGGCTCCAGACCATCGTGCCCCGTACCAGGGACCCGGCAGGGTTCCGAGAATCGATCATCCGTAATCTGCCTTGCGGCCTTGCCCAGCTGGCGTTTGAAATACCGTATGTCGGATGGATCGGATGGGGCGCGGTGCTCTCGTTGGAAGGGTTGCTGGTCATCGGGAATGAGCAAGGGCGGCGGCTGGGCGATGAGATCGCCAAAACCCAAGTGCTGGAGAGTGGACAGCTGGATGTCTCGGATTGAGCGGGACGGTGTGGCTGATCGCAGGAATCGTCTGAAGGGAGAGTCCTAGTGGGCTTCATGAGTGACATGTTCGGGTGGTTCTCCAACGATCTGGCGATCGATTTGGGGACGGCGACAACTCTCGTGTATGTCCAGGGAAAAGGCATCGTCTTAAACGAGCCTTCCGTGGTCGCCGTAGAGAAGAAGACGGAGCGCGTGATGGCGGTCGGCGCCGACGCGAAGCGCATGCTGGGACGCACTCCGGGGAATATCCTTGCGGTACGCCCGATGAAGGAAGGTGTCATCGCCGATTTCGAAAAAGCCGAGGCGATGCTCAGCCACTTCATTCAAAAGGCGCATAACCGAACGGCGTTTGTGCGGCCCCGCATCATCATCGGTGTGCCGTCGCGGATCACGCAGGTGGAACAACGGGCTGTCCGTGATTCGGCCGAACTGGCGGGAGCCCGCGAAGTGTATTTGATTGAGGAGCCGGTCGCGGCGGCGATCGGTGCAGGACTTCCGATCACGGAACCGTCCGGGAACATGGTGGTGGACATCGGCGGCGGTACGACGGACATTGCGGTCATCTCGCTGGGCGGCATCGTGTATAGCGAGTCGGTCAAGGTGGCCGGAGACCGGATGGACGATGCCATCATGAACTACATCAAGAAGAAGTATAATCTCCTCATCGGGGAGCATATGGCCGAGCGCATCAAATTCGAGATCGGCTCTGCCTATCCCTTCGAGGAGCGCAAGACCATGATGATCAAAGGGCGCGATCTGATTTCCGGTATCCCCCGCACGCTGGTGGTGGATGATGCCGAGGTCAGAGAGGCGTTGCAGGAACCCATTGGAACCATCGTCAATGCCATCAAGGTGGCGCTCGAAAACACACCGCCTGAATTGGCCGGAGACATCATCGATCGCGGTATCGTGCTGACTGGCGGCGGATCCTTGCTGAAGGGAATGGACACTCGGTTCCGTGAAGAAACGAATCTCCCGATCATTACTGTCGATGACCCGTTGACCTCTGTGGTCTTGGGGGTGGGGAAGATTCTTGACGAACTGGATCTCCTTCGCAAGGTATCGGTCATGTCGCAGTGCAGTACCTCTCGATGATCTCCATCCCGAGTGTGGATGGCTATATCGCGCTCAACATACGGCACTAGACGTCTTGCCATCGTGCTGTTCGCGTGCCTGCTCGTCGCCCTCTTCCTTCTTCCTAGTCAAAGTCAGAGGCTGCTTCAGTATGTCGGCGGACCGCTCGGTCAGATCCTCAGTGTCCCCCTCGCCGCCTTTTCTTCTGTCGATCACGGCATTTCAGAAACCTGGAATGCCTATCTTGCCCTGCAGAGTGTCCACGAAGAGAACCGACAGCTTCATCGCGACCTCGAGTTGCTCAAGGGACAGAACAATCAGCTTCGCGAATCCGTGGCGGCCACGCAACGGTACGAGACGTTGCTGAATTTTAAGCAGCAGTCGCCGTCCCAGACTCTGGCGGCGCAGGTGATCGGCAGAGACGCCACGAATTGGTACGGCGGGATGATTCTCAACAAGGGCGAAGGCGACGGAGTTCGCGTGGAGATGGGGGTAGTGACTCCCGCAGGTGTGGTGGGACGAATCGTGAAGACCAATTCCACATCCTCGGTGGTCCTCCTGGTGACCGATCCCAATAACGCGATTGCGGGCGTGGTGCAACGGACTCGCGATGAAGGCATCGTGGAGGGCACCAGCCATGGCCGGGCGCGGCTCAAGTATATTCCCCTGTTGTCGCGGGTTCAGGCGGGCGACCGGGTCGTCACCTCAGGATTGACGGGCACCTTTCCGCGCGGTCTGGCGATCGGGGGGCTGACTCAGGTTGAGAAGTCGGAGGGTGATCTGTTTCAGTCGGCCGAAATCGAGCCGGAAGTGGACCTCTCCAAGCTGGATGAAGTCCTCATTATCACGGCTCCATATGAGGATGCCGACTCAGCGCAAAAACTGCTGCAGGAGATTCGCGGGGATCGAAAAAAGCCATGAAGTTTCTCCTGTATCTGCTCCTGGCGTTGGTGGTCGTCCCCTTTCAAACCACGTTGTTGCACTACTTCAGCATCTTCGGTGTGCGTCCTGACCTCGGTCTGGTGGCGGCCTGTCTCGTCGGGTTTCTCGGCGGCGAGTTGGACGGATTGATTCTGGGGCTCCTGCTGGGGTGCTTTCAGGATATGTTGTCCGCGGGAGATCTCTGGATCAATGTCGTGACCAAAGGCGGGGGCGGGTTTCTGGCCGGGCTGGCGGGCCGCCATATGGCCCATATTACTCCGGCCGTGCTGACTGCCGGATTAGCGATCATCTCCTGCCTGTCCAGTGCCGTGTTTCTCTACTCGATGAATCCGGCGGGTATCGATGAGGTCTGGATGGGTGTGCGTTCGACGGTGCTTGTGCAGGCCGGGTTCGACGCCCTGGTCGGGGCCGGCTTGTATCTGTTGTTTCGTCAGCGTTGGTCCGACGATCGAATGGTGACGGAGGGGGCGTTGTAATCGCGTGCGGGTATCCCGGCAACCATCGGAAACATTCTGGCGACCATGGCTTCGATAGGGTTTAACGATTCGGACCTCCTCGATCTCCAGCGGAGACTGGTCATTCTACGTGTGGGCCTGCTGCTGGTCGTGGCGTTGCTCGCCTTGCGTCTGTGGCATCTTCAGATTCGGGAAGGCCCCTATTACCGGGACTTGTCTGAAAACAACCGGACGCGCTCGGTGGTGTTGGAACCGGCCCGCGGTCTCATCTTCGACCGGAACGGTGTGTTGCTGGCGAACAATGTGCCGAGCTTTGCCCTCTATGTCACGCTGGAAGATGTGAAGGATCGGCCGGCCTTGGTGGCGCAATTGGCCTCGTTGCTCAACCTTGAGCCGGAGGTGATTCAAAAGAAACTGTCGACCGGCAAGGGCAGCAAGCTGCAGCCTCGCAAGGTAAAAGATCGATTAACGTTGCGCGAGGCGACGTTGATTGAGTCTCATCGGCTGGATCTCCCCGGTGTGATGATTCAGGTAGAGTCGCAACGGAACTACCCGGGTGGGCCGGTTGCGGCCCATTTGCTGGGGTATGTGGGAGAAGTATCGGCGGATCAACTTGAGAAGGCGGACTTTGCCGACCTCCATCAAGGCAGCGTGGTCGGGCAGTATGGAGTGGAGAAGTGGTTCGACCGGCAGGTGCGCGGGCGGGCGGGGCAGAAGAGCGTCGAAGTCGATGCACTCGGCCACGAAAAGCGCGCCGTGGTGTCGGATAAGCCGGTTGCCGGAGACGATCTGTATCTCACCATCGACGCCCGGCTTCAGAAAACCGCCGAAGATCTTCTTGGGGAGGAGTCGGGCGCCATCGTCGCGCTGGATCCGACCAACGGGGATATTCTGGCGATGGCCAGCCGTCCGGGATTCGATCCGAACATGTTGTCGAAAGAACTCACGAACAAACAGTGGGTGGAGATCGTTCAGAACGAGCGGCGTCCCCTGAATAATCGGGCCACGCAAGGTCAATACCCTCCAGGCTCGACGTTCAAAGTCGTTATGGCGGCGGCGGCGCTTGAATCGAACACCGTGACTCCCTCGACCATGGTTCGGTGTAACGGCGGATATCAATTCGGGAATCGGCTGTTTCACGACTGGAAGCAGGGTGGTCATGGATCAGTCGATATGAACGAGGCGCTGATCCACTCGTGCGACGTCTATTTCTATACCGTCGGGCAGCGAATGGGGATCGATACGATCGCCGAGTATGCGAAGCAGTTCGGACTCGGGCAGGAGACTGGAGTCGAACTCCCGTCCGAACGTGTCGGAATCGTGCCTTCCACAGCCTGGAAGCAGAAAGCCCGCAACCAGCCCTGGTATCCCGGTGAAACCATTTCCGCGGCGATCGGGCAAGGATATGTCACGGTGACACCCTTGCAGATGGCCAGTGTCATCGGCACGGTGGCCAACGACGGCCTGTCGATCAAACCGCGTCTGGTGCAGGCGGTGATGAATCGGGCGACGGGAGAACGGGCCGAATTCCCTCCGACCGTGCGCGGCAAGGTGGCGGTGAAGCCGGCCACCATTGCTTTGATCAAGGAGGCGCTGGCCGATGTGGTGACCAAAGGAACCGCGACACGAGCGAAGTCGTCCCTCGTGACGATCGGAGGAAAAACCGGGACCGCTCAAACGGCGGCGCTCCGCACCGGTCCGGAGAAGGATATCCCGAAAAAGCTGAGAGACCATGCCTGGTTCGTCGCCTTTGCGCCCGTGGAGGCTCCGCGCATTGCCGTGGCAGTCCTGGCTGAGCACATGGGGCATGGCGGATCGGCCGCGGCCCCCTTGGCGAAAGATGTGATTGAAGCCTACGTGAAGGCCTATCCCGAGGTCCTGAATGGAGTGCCTACGGGTGGGCGATCGAAATCCGCTGACGCGCGACCGAAGACGTGATGATTGATCGGGTGATCGACAGTCGAGGGCTGGATAGTTTCGACCTCCGCTTCATGGGGTTGATCGCGGTCATCCTATCGGTCGGGGTGCTGTCGATCTACAGCGTCACGCATTCTCAGGACTCCGCCTTTCCTTTTTATCTCAAACAGCTCGTGTGGATTCTGTTGGGCACGATCGCGTTCCTGGTGATGTACCTGTCCGACTATCACAAGATTGCGCGCCTGGCCTATCCGACCTATGCGGTGATTCTGATCATGTTGGCGGTCGTGTTGGTCATGGGTAAGTCCAGCCGTGGTGCCCAACGGTGGATTCCGATCGGCCCCTTCGCCTTTCAACCGTCTGAATTTGCCAAACTGGTCCTGGTGTTGGTGCTGGCGAACTATTATTCCCGGGTGTCGCGGGCGGGGTGGCTGCATCGGGTGGTCCTGCCGGGGTTGATTGTGTTACCCGGTCTGTTGTTGATCCTCAAGCAACCGGATCTGGGGAGCGGGTTGAGTTTTCTGGCCGTCTACGCGGCTATGTTATTGATGGTCGGTGTGCGCTCGAAGACCTTGGGTGTGATTTTGTTGCTCTCCGTCATGCTCTTCCCGTTTGTGTGGGAAATGGTCTGGGCGTCCCTGCATGACTATCAGCGGGAGCGTGTCATGGCTTTTGTCGATCCCGATTACGATCCGGGCGGAAAAGGCTATCATGCGCTCCAGTCCAGAATTGCCATCGGTTCCGGGGAATTGTCGGGAAAGGGGCTGTACGGCGGCACACAAAGCCAGCTGAAGTTCCTTCCCGAAGGCCACACCGACTTCGTGTTTGCGGTGTATGCGGAGGAATGGGGCTTTGTCGGTGTGCTGGTGCTCTTGGCCCTCTTTATCGCGCTGATATGGGTGTCATTGGAAATTGCCGCGCGTGCGAAGGATACCTTGGGTGCGCTACTCGCGGCAGGGATTGTGGCGATGCTCTGTTTTTGTGTGGTCGTCAACATCGGAATGACCGCGGGGATGTTTCCCATTGTCGGTATTCCACTTCCGTTGGTCAGTTACGGAGGAAGTGCGACCATCATGACCATGGCTTCGTTGGGATTATTGTTGAACGTTAAACGACGTCGGTTGACCTTGTTCTATTAGGCTATGCCTGGACAGGGGCCGACTGGGTATGAAATAACCATGTGAACCGGATTGGCGCCGGACTGACGGCAAGACGAGAAAGAACCCGGACTCTGCGTCCGCGTTCGTCTGCCGATCCGACCGATCTGAGGGTAAAGGAGTGTTTATGGGTGTGGAGATAGCAATCAGTATAGCTCGGGAAGAAACCCGTGTGGCGGTACTCGACAACGGGGTCGTCACCGACCTCTATGGCGACCGCGCCAAAGATCAGGATTTCGTCGGGAATATCTACAAGGGTCGTGTGGCGAAAGTCCTGCCCGGCATGCAGGCCGCGTTCATCGATATCGGGTTGGAAAAAGCCGCATTCATGCATGTCTCCGACCTCTCGATGGATGTCGAGCCTGGGGATACCCTCGTCGAGGGCGACGATGACGACAACAAGGACTCGGAGGTCCCCAAGCCCAAGCGGCAAAGCTCGAAACCCATTGAAGAGTTGCTGTCCGAGGGGCAGGAAGTCATGGTGCAGATCTCCAAAGGTCCGATCGGCACCAAGGGATCGCGCGTGACGACCTATGTGTCTTTGCCGGGCCGGTACCTGGTGTTTATGCCGACGGTCGAGCATATCGGCGTCTCCCGCCGTATTCCCCGTGATGAGGAGCGGGCACGCCTGAAAGAAATTATGAAACGGGCGCGGCGCCCGGGGTTCGGCTACATCGTGCGAACCGTCAGTGAAGGAGTCAAGGAAGAGGAGCTGCGCTCGGACGTCGAGTTCTTGCACGTCTTATGGCAGGACGTATTGACGAAGCGTGACCAGCAGCCGGCCCCGAGCCTCTTGCACAGCGACTTGAGTTTGAGTTTTCGCGTCGTGCGCGATCTCTTCGGTCGTCGGGTGGACCGCCTCTTGATTGATTCCCGCGAGGAGTACAACGCGATCAAGGGGTTCGTCCAGCGGTTTTCGCCGGAGCAAACGTCGCGCATTCATTTCTACGACAAAGAAGAAAGCCTGTTCGATTACCTGGGCGTGGAGCAGGAAATCGCCCGTGCGATGAGCCGCAAGGTGTGGCTCAAGTCCGGAGGATATTTGGTCATCGACCATACCGAGGCTATGACGGTGATCGATGTGAATACCGGCCGGTTTGTGGGGAAGCGCGATCAGGAAGAAACGATCCTGAGAAACAACCTGGAAGCGGCGCGTGAAATCGCCTATCAGGTGAAGTTGCGCGGGATCGGCGGCATCATCATTGTGGATTTCATCGACATGGAGCGGGAGAAAAATCGCGACAAGGTCTACCATGCGCTGGTGGACGCCATGTCGTCGGATAAAGCCCGCACCAGAATTTCCAGGGTGTCCGATCTCGGGTTGATCGAAATTTCCCGTGAACGGGTGCGGGAAGATCTGCTGCGTTCGTTGTCCGAGCCCTGCCACTATTGCGACGGTCGCGGGTACACCAAGTCGCCGATGTCGGTGGCCTACGAAATTTTCCGTGAAGTGCGGCGGCTCGGCCACGAGATCGAGCAGCAACGTGTGGTCGTCGGGGCGCATCCTGCCGTCGCGCTGCTCTTGCAGGAACAGGAGCAACCGGGCGTCGAAGAACTCGAACGGCGTTATAGCGCAAAAATTCTGGTCACTCCCGACGATCGGTTGCATCTGGAGCAATTCGATCTGGTCGTGATGTAATCCGCCGAGCGAGCGGGCGTGACCTGTTCCAAGTGGGCATCCTGCCGCTGAGCGCAGTCTTTCTCCGGTACAACGGGCATGAGCCTCGCACCGACGACGTGTGATGAGTTGAGACGACAGTGAGTCATCGATCTCTCCGTCCCTGGTTGGTGCTACGCGCCATTCCCGGTGTGGGCGACGCCATCCTCCTCAAGCTTGTGCAGGCATTCGGGGCGCCGGATGCTGTGCTCTCGGCGTCGCAGTCGGCCTTGGAGGAGCTCGGATGCCGGCCTCCTCTGGTCGAGGCCATTCGTCGCGGGCCGGCTCCGGATGCGATCCGGGAACTCGACAAGGAATTAGATCAGTTGCAGCGCCGGAAAGTCACGGTGCTCACGTATCTCGACACGCAATATCCCGCGCCGCTCAGGACGATCCCGGACCCGCCCCCGCTGTTGTATGTTCAGGGCTCGTTGCTGGAGACCGATCGGCATGCCGTGGCGATTGTCGGTACGAGGAAAGTCAGCGCGGCCGGACGCATTCTGGCTGAGGAATTGGCACGCGACTTGGCAGAGATGGGTTTTACGATCGTCAGTGGTTTGGCGCGTGGAGTCGATGCGGCCGCGCATCGCGGGGCCCTTGTCGGCAAGGGGCGAACGCTTGCCGTCATGGGCTGTGGACTGGACCGGACCTATCCCGCGGACCATCGGCAATTGCGTGAGACGATTGAACAGCACGGAGCCGTGTTGTCTGAACTTCCGTTGGGGGCGGCACCGCACGGCTATCACTTCCCGCGGCGCAACCGCATCATCAGCGGATTGTCGATGGGAGTCGTCGTGACGGAAGCGGCCATCGAGAGCGGGTCTCTGATTACGGCGAGATTGGCCGGTGAACAGGGGCGGGAAGTGTTTGCAGTGCCGGGTTTTGTCAAAGCGGAACAGAGTCGTGGCCCCAACAGTTTGATCAAGGATGGCGCCCGTTTGGTTGAGTCGGCCAAGGATATTCTGGAGGAATTGTTGCCGCAGCTTGATCCGGCCTTCCGTGCGCGGTTGGCAGAGGGAGCAGGGACCGTCGCCCAGCCAAAGGTGCCATTCAGCTTGGATGAAACGTTGGTATACGATGCCTTGTCTGTGTTGCCCCAGCCGGTCGATGAGGTGATTCGGCGAAGTGGGTTGCCTGCCGCTCAAGTGGCCGCGATTCTGCTCTCGCTCGAATTGAAAAATTGTATTCGTCAGTTACCCGGCAACGAGTATGTCCGTCTTGCACCGGGCCTGCATTGAGAGATTAGAGCTGACAGGAGCTCGATATTTGTTATAGTGGGTGTGGTAGTCTGGGCGTAGGTACTGAGGAACGTGGAGCCACATGGCCAAATCGCTGATCATCGTTGAGTCGCCGACCAAGGCGCGCACCATCACGAAATATCTCGGTCGTGGCTATTCCGTCATGGCCTCCGTCGGCCACGTCAAGGATCTCCCTACCAGCAAGCTGGGCGTGGATCTCGACAACGATTTTGAACCCCAGTACGTCACCATCAAGGGCAAGTCGAAAGTTCTTGCCGACATTAAGAAGAAAGCTCAGGAAGTCGACACCGTGTTTCTGGCGCCGGACCCTGATCGCGAGGGCGAAGCGATTGCCTGGCATATTGCGCAGGAATTGCACGGCAAGGGGAAAAAGAAAGACGGCAAAGTCTATCGTGTATTGTTCAATGAGATTACGGAATCGGCGATCAAGCGGGCGCTGAAGTCGCCGGGTGAAATCGATATGAAGCTGGTCCAGGCTCAGCAGGCGAGACGAGTCCTCGATCGCATCGTGGGGTACCAGGGCAGTCAGTTGCTGTGGAAAAAGGTGCGCCGCGGCCTCAGCATGGGCCGGGTGCAATCCGTGGCCGTGCGGTTGATATGCGACCGCGAGAAGGAGCGCGAAGCCTTCCGGGCGGAAGAATACTGGTCTATCGTCGCGCTGTTGGCCGGCGACAATCCTCCGGCCTTTGAAGCCAAATTGCATTCGGTGAACGGTCAGGATGCCGATATCGGCACGGGTGAGCGGGCCCAGCAGATCCTCGATGCCGTGCAGGGGAAGTCGTTCGTCGTGCAATCGATCGAGCGCAAGGAAAAGAAACGCAATCCGGTCGCACCGTTCATCACGAGCCGGCTTCAGCAGGAAGCCGCGAGAAAGCTGCATTTCAGCCCGAAGAAGACGATGACACTGGCGCAGCAGTTGTATGAAGGCATCGAAATCGGGGCAGAGGGGCCGACCGGTCTCATTACTTATATGAGAACGGACTCACCGAGGATTTCGCAAGAAGCGACCGAAGACGCCAGAGTTGTGATTCGGGAGCGGTTCGGAGTGGAGTATTTGCCTGCTACGCCCAATGTCTATAAAACCCAGAAAGCCGCGCAAGAGGCGCATGAAGCCATCCGGCCGACGTCCGCGGCGCGCGACCCCGAATCCATCAGGCAATATCTAGAGCAGGACCAGTACAACCTGTATAAGCTGATTTGGAATCGCTTCATTGCCTCACAGATGGTTCCTGCGATCATGGATGTGACGCGTGTGGATTCGTCTCCAATGGGAACGCCGGATCGATATGTGTTTCGCACGACCGGCACCGTGGTCAAGTTCGCCGGCCATACGGCGGTGTACTTGGAGGGAACCGACAAGGAATTGCCGTCGCACAAGCCCAAGAATGAGCAGGAGACTGATGACGAATCCGATCGCCAGCTGCCCGCATTGCGCGAAGGTGAATCTTTGCATCTGGTCGCTCAGGAAGCCCAGACCTTGCCCGGGCTCGTTTCTAAACAGCATTTCACTCAGCCGCCTCCCCGGTACAATGAAGCACTGCTGATTCGAGAGCTGGAGGAAAAGGGGATCGGCCGGCCTTCCACCTACGCTTCGATCATTTCGACGATCCAAGACCGGAAGTATGTCGAGAAGGTCGAAGGGCGGTTTCTCCCGACCGAAACCGGGAGAACGGTAAATGACTTTCTGTTGAAGGGATTTCCGGATCTGCTGGATACGGAATTTACGTCCCACATGGAAGAGCAGCTCGATGAAGTTGAAGAGGGCACCAAGCCCTGGGTTTCAGCCGTGCGCGATTTTTACACACCCTTCGTGAGGGAAATGGAACTCGCTCAGGGCATTCCTGGGCCAAAGGATATCGTCGAGCCGCCCACGAATCTGCCCTGTGAAAAATGCGGCCGCATGCTGGAGATCAAATGGGGACGAAATGGGAAGTTCCTCGCATGCCCCGCCTATAAGGACGATCCTCCCTGCAAGAACACGCAAAATTTCGAAAAATTGCCGGATGGGACGATTAAGATTGTTCCTAAGCTGGAAGAGACGACGGACGAGAAGTGCGAAAAGTGCTCCAGCCCGATGGTGGTCAAATCGGGCCGCTTCGGTAAGTTTCTGGCCTGTTCCGCGTATCCGGAATGTAAGACGACCAAAGCCATTGCTTTGGGTGTGAAATGTCCTCAGCCAGGGTGCGGGGGGGATCTGGTTCAGAAGCGCACGAAAAAGGGTCGCAATTTTTATTCGTGTAGTCGTTACCCGCAATGTGAGTATGCGCTTTGGGACCGCCCCATCAATAAGCCCTGTCCCAAGTGTCAAGCGCCGTTTCTTGTTGAGAAGGTCAGCAAGCAAGCCGGTCGTTCCGTGCAATGCCGCAATGAAGATGAGTGCGGCTATCGGGAGGCTGGCTAGTCAACGCGTATCCGTGTTCCTCCCTCCATTCGCTCGCTTCGGTCAATATCTTCTTCTCCCGTACGTAGCTCTCCTTGATCCCGGTTCGTTTCGCCGTCGATCGCATACGGCATCCTTGCTTTCCCATCCTGTCCTGATGAGAAGAATGAGAAGCGTTCTCGGCGATGTTGATAACCCGCCTCATTTATACGTACTTCTCTTGTTGACAAGGGCTTCGAGAATCTCTAAGTAAGGTATACAATCAAAAGTAAGTCGATCGCACGTCGCGTCGGCTTCAACCAATAGGCCGGCAGATACCACAGCACTCCAAGGCCGGAGGGAGGGACCTATGAAAGCCAAACAAGGGGTCATTGAGATTCTGAATAAAGTCCTCACTGCGGATCTCACCGCGATCAATCAATATTTCGTCCATGCCAAAATGTGCTCGAACTGGGGTTATGAGCGGCTGCATCACAAAGTTCGGGAGCGTAGCATCGATGAGATGAAAGATGCGGACGAACTGATCAGTCACATTCTGTACTTGGAAGGGGTGCCGAATGTTCAGCGTATGAACACGGTGCATGTCGGGGAAACTGTCCCCGAGCAGTTGAAGCTTGATCTCAAGGCCGAGCAGGAAATGCTCACCCTTCTGAGCGACGGGGTCGTGCATTGTACGAAGGTGGGAGACTTCACCACGCGCCACATGTTTGAGGACATGGCGAAGGATGTGGATGAGCATATCGACTGGATCGAAACCCAAATTGAGACGATCAAGCAAGTGGGGCTTGAAAATTACCTTGCTGAGCAGATTCACAAAGACAGTTAAACGCGCGCCGGCCCGGCGTGGTATTGGGAGTATGCATGAAAGCGAAAGAGGGCGTTCTCGATATTTTAAACAAAGTGCTGGTGAGTGAACTCACGGCGGTGCATCAATATCTTCTGCACGCGGCCTTGTGCAAACATTGGGGCTACAACAGGCTGCACGAGCATTTCAGTCACTTGGCCCAGGAGGAAGTGAGTCATTCCTCGGGCTTGATCGATCATATTCTATACCTGGGTGGCGCACCGGAGATCGATCATCTGGATGCGGTTGCGGCCGGCAAGAAAGTGTCTGATCTGCTGGAGGCCGATCTAGCCTTCGAGCGTGACGACGCGGACGTCCTCCGCGACGGGATTGCCCATTGCACAAAGGTCGGCGACTTCACCACCCGTCATCGACTCGAAGAGATGATCGTCGATACGGAAGAGCATATCGACTGGTTTGAGACTCAGCTCTGTACCATTAAGCAGGTGGGGTTGGAGCGTTACTTGGCCGAGCAGATTCATTCCGAGAAGCCGTAGCACCTGCACGCGGAGGTGTTCGGCCGGCGGGATCCCCTAAGGTCCCATCGGCCGACATTCCTCTGTGTTGTCGTCGCTCCCAGCACACACATACTTTCCTGAATTCCCCTGTTCGGTAGTCTGGATCACCCGCGCATTCATTCTTCCCTGATTGCCGCGAAGGCACTCGCTCGTTCTGTATTCCATGGCCATTCGGAGACAGTGTGCATTCCACGTTCTCCTAGCCGTGAAGCCGTGTGTTTGGAACCGGCCGTGGGCTACAGTGCTTTTTGCATGGCGTGGACCGTCAGCCGATGCCGTGGGCCTGTCTGCCGGGATCGAATTTCCCTGGGGGAACGCCCGGTCGCGCGCTTGAAGAAATGGCTGAAAGCAAACTGATCGCTGAAGCCCACCGCTGTGGCAACTTCTGCCAACGTCTGCGCGGTTGTGGTGAGGAGTGATTGAGCCCGGTCGACCCGATGTCGTCTCATGTATCCAGAAAACGATTCGCCCATGATGCGATAAAACAAGTCCGAGCAATACTTCTCCGAGTAGCCGAGGAAATTCGCCAGGACTTTGAGGGTCAGTCCACGATGGAGATTTTCGTTGATGAAGCGTGTGATGCGTCCGGAGAGCGTGTGTGTCTCATTCGAAGATTCTCTCTGGGAAGGCAGGGCATGGGACAGGTTGAAGAGATCGCACACGAGATTGCGTAGGTCCTGTTCCGTCGTGGCCTGCTCAAGACGATCAGCCCATTGTGGTGATTGTGCGCGAAGCTCGGACGAGAGGGTGCGGAGGCGGTCAGTTGGGATTGTGAGGTCGTGGGCGTCGTTCATCATCATTCAGCTCCATCAGTGAGGCCAATAGCCCGTATGCCGGGTATGGACTGTTTTTTGTCGGACTCCTCAGAATATTGAAACGGGCATAGGCTGGTGACTCGGTTGTTCGACGGTCGGATCAACGGCGAGAGCGGTGTCATTCGCGTCACCGAATGGCAGCAGCGCGAATTGGTCTTGATTGTGAAGCCGTGCACAAAATGTGGCGATCAATATCGGGTCACATTGGGAACCTGCCGATGCTTGCAGGGTTCGCAGGGCCCTGTGCAAGGAAGTTGAGCGAATGGCAATGGCGTCGAAGACGTCCGCAATGGCCAGAATTCTGGCGGCCAAGGGGATGTAGGCTCCGCGAAGTCCATACGGGTACCCGGCGCCGTCCCATCGTTCGTGATGATGAGCGATCAGGCGTGCGGCCTCGGAGAGGAATCGATAGGGGCTCAGGAGTGCGGCGCCTTCACGGGGATGGCTTTGGATCAGGGCATAGTCATCCAAGCTGTGGGCCGCTGTCTCGTCGAGGAGTCTACCGGGTAACGTGAGGAGTCCCACATCGTGCAATAGGGCTGCATAGTGCAATTCGATCTGCTGGTATTCGGTCAGGCTGCTGGCCTCGCCCAGCAAGCGGGCATAGTGTGCGGTGCGCTCGCCATGTCCGAAGTGCCCAGGAATATGTGTTTCGATCCTCCGGGTCAGGCGGCGAAGTTGTAATAGGCGAACAGCGTGCAATGATTCTTGGGGAAGCTGGAGCGAATCCAAGGCCTCAAGCTGTCGGGCTACTTCTTGGATGAGCTGCGTTGTGGCATTGATCGGCAATATCGATGGATGCATGGGAATCCTCCGAAAAAAAAGAGCCCAAGATCGTGTGTAACGATCTTGGGCTCTGGGCTGAATACCTCTGGCCGCAACGGGGTCAACGGACTTTTTCTAGGCGTTCATGACTCTTCCCCTCGCTTTCCGGCCATCAGCGGTTGCTTCAAAATCCACATTTCATAGAGCGGGATAGCCATCATGGCGAGAAAGCTGCCCATCATCAGAGTGTCCCCGGCCAGCATGGTAAGCACAAAAATAGGCGAGACGTAACTGATCAGCCAGGGGGAGAGCAGGTCCAGCGCCACGCCTCCGAACGAAAGCCATGTCAGCCAGACTTGCGTGGCATGACTGGCCTGCGTGAGATAGAGGACATGAACGAGAATCATAAATACGACCGGCATGGTGAAGAGGTGAAAGTGCGTGACCTCGGCCAGCTCTCGAAACGACATCGGTTCGCCAAAGGTCGCGTCAGAGCCGCGGTAGTGGTCGGCGATACCTTGTGGGCTCAAGCTGGTCATGCTGTGCGCCCAGAAAAATGAAAAAAGAAACCCCACCAGCATCAAAAAGAGGAATTGCGTATACAACAACCTGATGTGACGATCCGAATCACGCAGGCGGAATCGAGCATTAAAATTTCGCATGTCAGTGCAGTGTCCCGACGGCCTTAGTTGCCGAAGAGGGTCCCCAACAATCCTCTCTCGGCCTTCTGCACCGCGACCGTGTCACTGCCTAAGCCGGCCGGCTTCAAGTAAAACTCATCTACCAGTACCAGCACTCGTTTGACGCCGGCGTTCATCGACCGGACGGACATCGTGGCTCCACTAATGTTGATAATGTCCTTGTTGATTCGAATGGGATCTGTGACAGTCTTGCCGTCATACTGAGAGTTAAATCGCTTCTTCCCGACCTCGCTGCCCTTTGCATCCCGAAACACCAGCAATTCGACGTCGGTGCAATTGCCTTTGGGATCTACTCCTACCATGTAAGTCATGGGCTTATATTTGCCGATGGTGTTGTGGATCATCGCATACCCATCGACCTTGTCTCCGGTCTCCCCGATGTACAGGTCGAATGAGTCTTCAGGAAACTTCCAGCCGATGCGCTGTTCGATGAGTTCCTTCCTGTCCTGCGTGAGTCTGATCAGTTCCTTGCGCACACGTTGCGATTTGGGGAGGATGGTCTTCACGGCCTCCTCCTCGCTCATGAACTCTTCGTATTTGAAGTCGTCGTCTTTCAGAAAGCGGCGCAATTCGTTGTCCCAGACTTTCTCCGTCGCCAGCGCCGGGATCGACGATGCCAGAAGTAGTGCCACTGCGGTCAAGGTGCGGTACGCACTCAATGTACTGAACATCCATGCTCCTTCAATTTGGTATCCAAGCGGTTCTGCACGTCGGTCATGATTTCGGTCGAGGGCTCGGTGTCGGTCCAGCCGAATAGGCGGGAGCCGCCACGGAATGCCCACCGTTGTCGCTCTTCGATGAACCCAATCTTCGTGACGTCGTCGAGTCGTTTGACTGCCAGGGAAATCCTGGACCGATCTTTGCTGTCCCCCAGGTCTCGCTGAAGGGCACCAAAGGTCCGTCCCGGCATGGGTATTTCAAGCCACGCGGTGTCGATCACGCCCGCGGCCTTATCCTGCCGCGCTATCGCGCGATCTTTGACCGCGTCAAGCGCAGCTTCCCAGGCATGGTCGTAGCTGCAGACGGCGAATCGCTCCTGCATGCCGCCCAGCGATGCGCAGGCAGTCAGGAGAGCGGGAATCAGGAGGATGCTGAGTCGGCCGTAGTGTCGCGTCATATCCATTCTGTTGGTCCAGGCCGTCCCGATCGGGACGGCCTGGACGAGGAGCCGGTTAGAAGTACGTGGCTGCTTGAATTAAGAATCCGTTTCCGTTCATCGGACTGCCTGCAGTGCCGAGATCTCCGGCGGCGACAAGTCCCTTTGGGTCTTTCTGGGTATTGAATTGCCAGTCGAATTTGATCACCGTGTCTTCGATCGGCCGGAAATTGAGACCGAGGGTCAAGCGCTCAAGCTTCCGCTGGCCTCCCAGTGCGTTCTGCTTGGTGCGATCGTCGGTGTCCGTGTTGACCTGTTCCCACCGGACGACTGCCGTGAATGTGGAGGCGTCGGTGAAATGGCTGGGCGCCCATTTCTTGAGGAATTCCGGCATGAAGTGATAATTCCCCTGAACGTAGTAGCCTTGCATGCCGGCCGGTCCGATGACCCGGTTGGCGACGCCTGTCGCATTGTTGTTGCTGATTCTCGTCCAGGCGGATTCTCCGATGATTTCGAACGGGCCTCTTTGGAGAGTCCAGTCCAACGCGAACATATCGATGTAGCCCGCCCCCACGGCTCCGGCAGCCGGCTTATATGCTCCATGGTAGCCGGATCCGGCGATTTCAATGCCCAGCATCGGGCTGAAGGCGATGCGGCCGACGACGGCTTTGTTGTCGTCGCGATCACGAGAGACGCTGCCCCGCGCGCTTCGCACCCCAAGGTCGGTAATGCCGCCTGCCGTCTGGCTCATTCCATTGACGGCATAGACTTCGTAATCCAGCTTCGAGCGTGACGAGGGATACAGGGTTCCGTAAATACCGGCACCGGCTTCGAACCAGGTGCTGGGGATGACGATGCGAGAGACCATCGGCCGATCGACGAGATCGTTCAAGGGTGAGTCGTGCAACAAGTTAAACTTGCCGACCGGCATCAGCAGAATGCCAGCGCGTAGGTTGATGGCTTCGTCGATCAAATAGTCCAATTGGGCGAATTCGATCTGCATGGAGCCATCGCCGCTCTGCGGAGCATTCTGGCCCCCGCGTTCGATCTCGATTTCAGTGGCAAACTTGATATGGTCGGTAATATCCGCATAAATAAAGGGTACCAGCCGCTGCTGGCCGAATGAATTGCGGCTCGGGTTGTCCAGGTTCTGACGAGACAGGGAGTTGTACATGACATCGGCATATCCACCGACCGTTGCTTTCGGAGCGCTCAAGAAGGGCTTGGCGTAAATGAGTTTGCCGGATCCGGTTGATCCGAATCCCAATGGGATCTTTTCCTCGCCCTTTCGCTCGACTCGAATGTCGGTCATGGGACCGGATGCCACAGGATATTGCGGAGTCGAGGCCGCTTCCCCCTGGCCTTGTTGCATGCCGCCTTCACGTCGTTCGTGTTCCTGAAGCCGTTTCTCGACTGCCTCATCCACCAGTTTTTTGATGTCCTCCGGGGTCATGTTTTCCGCCAGTGCCGGCATTGCCGGTAGACTGACTAAGACGAGAGCCCCGAGGATTGCCCTGATTTTCATGGGTATCCTCCATCCGCGAGTAAGGGTTTGGTTGGACTCGGGACTCAAAGGTCTCTGGTCTACAGGAAAAACAAGTGTACATAATCGATGCCCTGGGGTGTGCCTGGTGGTGAGGCCTCCTTTCATATATCGAATCATGCTGTGACGGTGCCCCAGCCTTCGATTGAGGTGAAGGGGATGACGACGATGCGCTTGCAACGTTTGCATTTGAGCTCAAGGCCTTGCCCGCGGACCTTGGCAATGAGTTGTCCACACTCGCAACGCGTCTCACTGTCTTGGCAGGAAGGGGATGCCAAACTTTTTTCTGTGACCATAGCGAATGATCGGTCCCGTTAGTGAAATTGAGAACGATTATTAATATCCCGATCGGCGGAGGAATGTCAAGTCTGGCGACCAATTAAAAGTTGGCGGCCTTTTTGTGTGTTCCTCGGGCCTGTCGGAGTTGATTCTGGAGGATAGCCTGGGCTAGGGGAAAGGAGTATGCGCCTTCCCGAGGGCCGCCGGCGACATTTGCATTTTGCAGGCGTCCCGCAGAAGATGAATTCCTCGACGCGAAAATCAGCGCCGGGTTGCGCGGATGAAGTTGTGTGAATTGTTGAGTGCCAAACATGGTCTGTTTGTCCTATTCCTTGGAGGTGGTGAGGTGTCGATCGGATATCGTTTTGCAGTCATGAGCGGGATCTTCCTGATCTTATTCTCGCCCGCATGCACGACTACCAGGTCTGAATCCGCTCCCATCGTCGTGAAGCGAACGCAGATGCAGATGGGTACGCTCGTGACCATTACTTCGGTGGCGCCTGATCGCCGGCGGGCGCAGGATGCGGCATCGGCTGGGTTCCAAGAAATCCATCGCTTAGAAGAGCTGATCAGTACTTGGATTGCGACGAGTGAGCTCTCACGGGCGAATGCTGCCGCCGGCAGGGACGCTGTCTCGCTCAGCCGCGACACGATGAAGGTGCTGGAGGCCTCGCTCCAAATCGCCCGGATGACGGAGGGAGGGTTTAATATTCTCGTCGGCCCGGCGGTTGAGGCCTGGAGTGTTCTCGATCGGCCGACCATTCCATCCGATGCGGTCTTACAGGCGGTTCGCCCACTGACGGATTTACGTGAGCTACATCTAAATGTTGCAGAAGGGACGGTCTACCTGGCCAAGCCTGGAATGCGAGTGGATGTGGGTGGGATCGGCAAAGGCTTTGCCGCGGATATGGCTGTCGCAGCCATGCAGAAGGCCGGAGCCACTGCAGGGGTCGTTGCCCTCTCGGGGGACATCAGGACCTTCGGTGGACTTCCGGGCGGTATGAAATTCCCCTTCGGCATCCGGCATCCGCGGCATGAAGAAGCTGTGCTGGCATTTATTGATCTTCAGGATGAGGCGATTTCGACGGCCGGTGACTACGAACGGTACTTCGAGCGGGACGGGGTGCGCTATCACCACATTCTCGATCCGATCACTCTGCAACCCGCTCGTGACTGTCAGAGCGTGACCGTCGTGGCCCGTGATGGGATGACAGCGGACGGCTTGGATACCGGCATCTTCGTGATGGGGCGGGAGCGGGGACTGGCGTTGGTTGAGCGGTTGCCGGGGGTCGGTGCGGTGATCGTAGATCGCGACGGCAAAGTCTGGGTTTCTTCGTATCTCAAGGGTAGGGTGAGGATGAATGATGGTATCGAGTAATTCCGTCCAAGGCGGACGTTCCCGAGGGGGGCTGGCCTATGGTCGGTGCTGGGAAGGTATGCTCGCAGGGATAGTACTTGGCCTGCTCGTATTGAGTGCATGCAGCGGTAGCTCCAAGTATTTTCACGATGCGGTCAACGAGGCGACGCAAGAGATGGTGGGGAAACGATATGGATCACCGCATAAGACACAAGCGGCTGCAGACGGGGGAGAAATCTGGACCTATTTCGAACGCGGCAGCGGGACGGCAGGCTTCGGTGGTCAAGTGCGGGGAGGCAGCTGCCGGGCCTATGTCTTGAAGTTCGACAAGCAGGCGGTCTTGCGAGGCTGGGAACAGCAACCCTGCCAGGGATAACTCCTGCGGCTTATCGATCCAGATAGTAGCCGAGCGGTATTTGCATCGTGACCGAGGACTTTTCGAGCGGCTGGGACAGGGTGAGCGGTGAGGCCTGCCGAATGGTTTCCAGTGCTGCCTGATCGAGCACATCGTGCCCGGAGCTTTTTGCGATGGTGGCCGATGTAATGTGTCCGTTTTCCTGAATCACGATCCGTACAATCACTCGACCTTCCAGGCGATGCAGCCTCGCCGTGACGGGATATTGTTTGAGTGCTTCAATCCGCTGGAGCAACGGTCTTGCGAGCCAACCATAGTCCGGTTTTCTGGCAAGCTGAGTCGTGCTGGTGGATGAAGTGAGCGCTGCCGTTTGTGCCGGAGAAGTGGCGGGCTCGGTGGGCGATTGCGATGTCGTTCCTGACATTTCCGGGGCGAGAGGCGCGTCTGCAAGTGTGGGATTCGCCATCTGGGGCAGTGAGCGAGGATCAGGGGGGGCCTCGATCACTGCTGATGTCGCATGCAGGGAAGGCTGAAGGTCATCCTTTGTTTCCTGAGGTTCGGGAGGACTAGAGACCGCAGGAGTGCGTTCAAGTGGTTGTGCTGGAGCCTGCTGAGGTGGGGTGAGGGCCGGTTCGATTGTGTCACGCTCGACCGTTGCCGGAAAGCTCGAGGTAGTGGCCGGCATGGTCGAGAGCGTCGCCTGAGATGATGTGGGACGCAAGGCTTTCGCCGGAGTGTTACGTTGGGCCGGTCGGATAATGGCTGCAACAGGTGGTGGCGAACCGGGTGCGACTTGGGCAGGCGTCGCCGGAGGTTGAGAGCCGACGACGGTCACATCCCATTGAAAGGATGAAGAGGGAGGTGCCAGGCCGATTCTGGCGACGAAGAGTCCGGCCAGGAGTATGGCGCTGCCATGCAGGCCGAGCGAGATGATCCACCCGCTCGCATGAAAGCGGATGAAGGGGTCTGATATGCCGGGCTGGCGGGCCGTCACAGCCGTACCACCTCCAGACTGACGGACTGAAACCCCAGACCTCGTATTTCGTCTACCACCGAGACAAACCGTTCCAGTAGTGTAACTTTGTCGGCTCGTACGACCACCAGCGATTCGCGAGGGTGCGCCAGCATGACAGTCTTCAGACCGTCCGGTGGGACGGGGCGGTCGTTGAGGAACAGATCGCCGTTCGCGGTTAAGGTCACCACGACGGGGACATCTTTGTGATCTCCGGCCTCTTTGGCCTTGGCGAGATTCACAGGAATCTGGCCGGTGCTGATGAAGGTGGCAGTGGTGAGAACGATGACGAGCAGCACGAGCATCACGTCGACCAGCGGAATGACGTTGATTTGATTAACCTCGCGTTCCATGTTGCACCTTATAGATCGTCAGCAGTTCGGTGACCCGCCGGCGGAGAATATTGTTCATCACGACGCAGGGGATGGCGACGAGCAGGCCGACAGCCGTTGCCTTCAGGGCCAGGCTTAAGCCGATCATAATGGTATTCACGGCCATCGTGCCTGAGGTTCCCATCGTATGGAAGGTCATCATAATGCCGAGGACGGTTCCCAGTAATCCGATGTAAGGGGCATTTGCGGCAACCGTACCTATGATGACCAGGCGTTTGGTCAGCGCCATTTCAAACGTTTGGATGTCCGTGAATTGAGTCAGGTCCACGCGACGATAGTAGAGCCATCGCTCGACCGCCACCGCCACCGACCAGATGCTGAGCGCGATCAGCAGGCCGATGATTCCATATTCTACCGCATTCTTCAGCAGATCCATTCGTCGATCCTCCGCCTCTCGCTGTTGGTTGTCTAAGGGGGCACCCCCCTGCCCTGTTCTCGGCATGGAGGTCTGAATTGAGCCCGGGGTTACGGGGGTGGGGCGTTGCCGTGTCCTGGGTCCTTCTTTCCCGACGATTCGGGTGGTTGCGGGAAGAGGACGGTATGGGTTGCCACCACCCGAAGCGCAATTGCCGAGCCGACTTGATAAATGCTCAGAGACGACTCGCTGCTGTGGACGATCTGTCCGGAGGGGAGCTGAATCGTGTACACATTTTCGGAGCCTTTGAATTGCCTTGCCAATATATGGGCATCGGCGCCCTTGGTCGGGACGATATGAATGTCGTCGGGGCGAATCATCACGACCACACTGGTTCCAGTCGCGAGATGCTGCGTGTTGGGGAACTCACCGATCTCGGAGGTCACCACATCATTGGTTACGACCCCGGAGATAAAGTCTGCCTGTCCGACGAAGTCGGCCACGAAGGGAGTCGTGGGGACGTGGTAAATCGCTTCAGGCGTATCGAATTGTTCCAGTCGCCCCCGGTTCAGGACTGCGACGCGGTCGGCCATGGAAAATGCTTCGTCGTGGTCATGAGTGACAAGGATGGCCGTGGTCTTGGTCTGTCGAAGCAGCGCGTGGAGATCTTGTCGCATGCGGCTCGCCATGTCGGGATCGAGATTGCTGAACGGTTCGTCGAGCAGCAACAACACCGGGCGCAGGGCGAGGGCGCGGGCGAGCGCGACACGTTGCTGTTGCCCCCCTGAGAGCTCATGCGGATACCGGTGTTCCAGGCCGCGCAAGCCGGTGAGGGTGAGGAGGTCATCGACGATGGCCTTCTGCTGTGGGCGGGAGAGGTGGTTGAGACCGAAGGCGATATTTTTCTCCACGCGCAGATGAGGAAACAGCGCGTATTCCTGGAAGACCATACCGATGTGCCGCTGTTCAGTCGGCACCATCACGTCGCGCGATGACACGAGCCGGCCGGACAGCGAAATGCTCCCGTCGGTTATCCGCTCAAATCCTGCAATCGCGCGAAGAATGGTGGTCTTGCCGCATCCGGATGGCCCCAGGAGGCAGAGAATTTCGCCCTGGTGGACCGTAAGTGTGATCTGTTCGACAGCAGGGCGATTGGGCTCGTAAGCGCAGGAGATCCCGCGAAGCTCAAGGACGGGAGACTGCCCGGCGGCGAGATCCATGGCGTCAGGCCTCGTGGACGCACCTTGTGCCTGGTGCTCGCGGATGTCTGAGTTGTTCACGGGGTTCAAGTAACGACCTCTTGGTCACGTCCGCGCCAATCCTTGGATACCAGTAGCAGCAAGGCCGGCAGGCTCAGAATCACGATCAACAATGCGGCGGGCGCTGCCAGCTGATAATACTCCTCGCTGGCTTCGAGCCATACACGAATCGCCAGTGTATCAAATCCAACCGGACGCAGCAGCAATGTGGCTGGAAGTTCCTTCATGGTCTGGAGGAACATCAGGACCCAGGCTGCAATGAAACCGTTACGAATGAGCGGAAGGGTCACGCGCCGGAGGGTCCGGCGAGTCGTGCAGCCCAGGGTGCGTGCCACCTCTTCCACATTGGGGGTGATTTGTTGGAGCGCCGGCTCCATCGACTGCAGGCCGACCGGGAGAAAATGCAGGATGTAGGCCACGAGCAACACCGCGACGGTGCCGTACAAGACCGGCACGAAGTGCGTAAAGAGCACAAGAACCGCCAGGGCGGCGACAGGACCGGGCAAGGCATAGCCGGCATAGGCGGCTTGGAGGCAGGCGAGATTGAGTCGCGAAGGTCGGCGGCTGGCGAGGTAGGCCAGCGGAAGTCCGATGATCACGGCTCCGCAGGCAGCCAGTGCCGACAGGAAGCTGCTGTTCCAGATGAAGCCGAGAAAACGCGTATCCAGGGCCCCCTGTGCAATCGCTTCGATACTCCATTGAATCAACATGGCAGCCGGAATTCCGAATGCGGCCCCGAACACCAGTACGACGTACCCGGTGATGAGTGCCGTTCCGGCGGGGCCGGCGTGGTGCCGGGTTGCCCGACGGTAGCGGCCGGATGTTTGGTAGAAGCGACTCCGCTGGCGAAACCATCGTTCCGTGACTAGGAAGATGATTGCCATCACGACGAGGAGTAGGCTGAGAATGCTGGCGGCCGTATGGTCGTAGCGGCTGGTCATCTGTTGGTAGACCGCATAGGTGAGTGTCTGGTACCGCAGCAGAGAGACCGCCCCAAAGTCAGAAATTACATACAAAATCACCAGTGCCAGTCCTGCGGCAATGGCGGGGCGGATGAGCGGGAGTGTGACGCGCCAGAGCGTGGCCCAAAGGGACACGCCGCAGACGCGGGCCACTTCCTCAAAGGAGCTGTTCAGATTCAGCAGTGCTCCTCGGGCCAGCAGGTACACAAATGGAAACGTATCGAGGGCCATGATCAGTGTGACGCCGACAAAGCTTTGAGGGGAGAGCAGTCGCGCGTCTGGCCCGAGGAGTGTCTGCCATCCTTGTTCCACCGGACCGCCCATTCCCAGAAGATGGGCATACACATAGGCCAGGACATAGGTCGGCATGGCGAGAGGCAAGGCGAGTGCCCATTCCCAGACCCGGCGACCAGGAAATTCATATCGAACGGTGATCCAGGCGAGGGAGACGCCCAGCAGCAGTGTGGTCAACGCGACGCCGGCGGCCAGGGAGAGGGTGTTCCAGAGAAGTTCGGGAATGCGCGTCGACCAGAGGCGGCTCCACACGGTCGGAGCGGCGGTGAGCGCCACATAGATGATGTAGCAGGTGGGCAGAACCAGAAATGCGGCCGTGATCAGGCTGATCCATTGCAGCGAAGAGGGGGCGTGAGCTCTTGTGGCGGTAAGCATGCGCGGCTACACAAGGGCTTAGCGAAGGCCGACCTGTTCGATCAGCGTAAGGGTGGCCTCGCGTAATTCGGCCAGTCGAGCCAGGGGGACTTGCGCTGCACGGAACGTGCGCCGGTCGATGAGTGTCGGATCGGCTTTCACGTCCGGATGGAGAGGGTATTCCTTGTCCAGATCCGCGAACATTTTTTGCCCTGCCTGGGCAACCAGGAATTCAATCAGGAGTTTGGCGCTCTCAACGTGTTTGGACGCGCGGGTGACACCGATTCCGGTCACGTTCATGATGGCGCCCATGCCGCCTTCCTGCTGATCGGTCATGACCGCGGCGATCGGAGCGGTGGGCTGCGTGGCAAGGTGCCGATAGATATAGTAGTGGTTCACAATACCTGCCGCGACCTGCCCCTTCGCGACGGCGTCCACAATCTGTGAACTTTTTTGATACACCTGCGTGCCCGCATTGGCCTTGAGTCCTTGCAGAAACTGCTTCGTCCGTTCGTCTCCGAAGGTGGCTTTGATGACTGACACGCCGGCCTGAAGATACTCGCTGCCGGAATTGGGAACGGCGATTTTGTCTTTCCATGGCGGCTGGGTGAGGTCGAACAAGGATTTGATCTGATCGGGCTTGACGAGATTGGTGTTGTAGACGACGATCCAGAAGCGGCCTGAAAGGCCGATCCAGCTGTTGTCGGCCGCGCGGAATTGCGACGGGATGGCCCGTTCAACTTCTCGCATATTCATGGGCCGGAGGAGTTTGAGCTCACGGGCATGTTCAAGGCTTCCGGCATCGTTCGTCAGGAAAACGTCGGCCGGGGTATGGTCTCCTTCGGCTTGTAACCGGTTGACCAACTCGGTGGTGCCTGACGACAGCAATTCGATTTGGATACCACTCTTGGCCTGAAATTCGTCCAGCACAGGCTTGATGAGCCGTTCTGCGCGACCCGAATAGACGACGAGTTTCTCGGCGGCCTCCGCGGTTCCGGCGGCCCACTGCGGAAGCGTCAGCGCTCCGAGGAGCAGCGTCAACGCCAAAAATGTGCGACAGGATGAAGCCATGCGGCATGCCTCCGGAGTCGGGACAGCCTGGATCGGCCATCCTAGTTGAAATTGATAAGCTGTCTCAAGATAGTACTGGATGCGGACGCGATCCGTCAATGGCGGCAGCGCGCACAGAGGCCGTATAGCTCCAGCCGGTGGGTTTGAATCACAAAGCCGTTCTTGGTCGCGACCTCTTCCTGTAGCCGTTCAATCTCGCAATTTTCGAACTCTACAATAGTCCCACAGCCGGTGCAGATGAGATGGTCGTGATGGCCCTTATGCGAGATATTGTCGTATTGCGTCTGGGTGCCGAAGTGGCGGGCTTGGGCAATGCCCGCTTCGCAGAAGAGGTTCAGCGTGCGGTAAATGGTGGCGAGTCCGAGGTGGGGATCTTTCTTCGCCAGCTGATGATACATCGTCTCGGCCGTGACGTGTTCCTGTCGCAGGAACGCCGTCAGGATCAGTTCGCGTTGACGAGTCAGCTTCAGTTGATGCTTGGCCAGGTGCTGGCGAAGCACGTCCATTTCTTTGAGAGTCTTGCTCATGGCGCGTGAACCGGCATGAAAGACGCCCATTAAAGACGAAAGTGCCTCGGCGGGTCAAGAGGGGAACCGACCGGTACGATCTTCAATTGACGAATCCAAACCTGCCTGTTTATAGTCCTGCCGGTTGTGGACGATTCAGAGGAGATTCAACAGGTGCGCAAATCTCATGAAATGACGATCGATCGAGCGTTACTGCTGTACGCCTTATCGCTGGCCGAGCCCTATGGCTTGTTGAGCGACGTCAAGCTGCAGCAGCTCTGTTTCCTGTGTGAATTGCAGATGTTCGGCAAGGGGATGAAGGGGTTTCATTTCGAGTTCGTCCGGTTTGCCTATGGCGCCTTCAGCCGCGATCTGGACAACGACTTGACGTCCCTTCGACGCAAGGAACGGGTCGAGAATTTCAGCCCATCCGACCAGGTGCGCGACGAGGTCCTTCCTCTGCTGATGAACGGCATCGAGGGAAACGAAACCAACGAGAAAATTCGTGACCTGATGCAGGCGGTGATCACCACCTACGGACCGCAGGATGTCACTGCCATTACGCAGTCCGTCGAAACAGTCGAACTTAGTACCCCGCAGCAGCCCGATTTCAAGATTCCCATCCGCGATATCGTGTTCCACACTACGCTGCTCGTTCCTGCCCGCATCGAAGCGTCGGCAGAGTTTCTTCTGCCTCCAAGCCAGTTGGCGAAGCTCAATACGGCCATGGGATACTGAGCCGGAGGCTTCCGGTCCGGTAAGGCGTCGGCGCTGACGTGTCGTCGCAGCGGCTGGGTGGCGGGCGACCGGTGAAAACGGGTCGATCTAGGGTCGTTTCGGAAGGGCGAGCGCGGACTGGATGGTATGGAGCATGGCGCCGGTCTCAATCGGTTCCAGCAAACAATACTCGATCTGGAGTTCGCGAACGACGCGCTGAAATTTCTCGCCTTCCAAGGCAGGGTCGTGCAGCGCCGCTGTAACGATCAAGCGGGCGGTCGGGAAGGTTCTGCGAAGTTCCATCAAGTCTTCCGGCCCTTGATCGTCGCCCGCGACGAATCGACTGACCACCAAGTCCACCTTGGACGGCGCAGACTGAGCGCAGGCGGTCTGCAGGGTAGCGCTGTATTGAACAAAATGTTCCATGCCCGGTAAGGCCAGCTTGAGAAGCCGCTTCAGATTCGCGTCGGCATTGATGATCAGAATATTGGCCATAGTCCTCCGATGAGAGGGTGCAGGGTGTACTGACCGGCGGCCGTGGGAGTCTGTGTAGACCGATCACAGGTGCCCGTCCGTATGGAGAGAAGTGCTGGATCGGGTCGGTCAACTCGATCATCCTTCAGTGTCAGACCAACTGCTGGTCCAGGGCGTAGCGAATCAATTCTGCCGTGGTTCTCATGCCTAATTTGATGAGCAGCCGGGAACGGTAGGTGCTCACCGTCTTGATGCTCAAATTGAGATGCTCCGCGATTTCCGTCAGGCGTCGTCCCTGTGCGATCCACTGCAGCACTTCGATCTCGCGATCCGAGAGGGTTGCCGGGAGAGTGTCGGTGGAGGAACCATTCCGGTGCGGTCCTTCGTCCGGGCTGTGTTCGGTTTCGGGAGACGGCAGGTAGTGTCCGCCCTGAAGAATGCGTGAGACCGCCAGTCGAAGCTCCTGTGGCCCCCGCTCTTTTGTCAGGTATCCGAGTGCGCCGGCTCGAATGGCACGAGCCGAGTAATGTTCTTCAGCATAAATGCTGACAACCAGGACAGGCAGGGCCGGCCGCAACGATTTGAGAATACGCAGGACTTCGAGCCCCGGCATATCGGGTAGATTCAGGTCCAGAATGACTAAATCCCAGGCGCCTGTGCGGATGTGATCGATTGCATGGCGGGCAGAAGTTGTTTCGACAATGTCGGGCGTCAATCCGTCCTCAACGAGGAAGTCCCGCAGGAACTCTCGCAGGCCGCGACGGAGTAAGGCGTGGTCGTCCGCGAGCAGAATCCGGACATCGGCTTTCGCCGGGGGCAAGTCTTGGCATGCATCCATGGCCAGCGTTCCGCTCATGGAGCACCCCGGAATTCAACTCTACCCGTTTCGGGCCGAGCGGAGGGAATGAACCAATCCGCCTTCGAGTCGGCGTCGTCATGGGGGGCTGTCAATGTCTGGGGCGTACGCGCAGAGAACACTCGATGGGCTCCTGTATGTCGTCTAGTCGTGGCAGCCACTGATTCGGACATCGACGTTGACGGCCTCGTTTTGCCGGATCCCATTCGGGCCGACGGGAACCTTCGAGGACTTCTCTGTCGATTCCTAATCCCACGTGCTCAGCCGATTCATCCCCTGGAGCAGGGTAACAAACTAAGAGGAAATTCCTAATTCATGTAGGTTGGAGAACTACCATGAACGCCGATTGGTCGAGTAGAGCTAAAGGGCCCTGTTGTGGCCCTAGAGCGATGCCTAAACGGTCGCCATCGTTGATTGAGCGGGAAGACTTCAGGGTAAGAGGCCGGGGGATCGTAGTCTAATGGAGGGTGGCGAGAGGCCGCCTCCTAGGTCACAGGCGGTATAATTCCCCGTACTTCGTTTCGAGGTAACGGAGAAACGGCTCGGGGTTCACTCCGCTTCCCGTCACCCGTCGGGCCAGATGGTCGGGCGTGAACATCCGTCCCCAGCGGTGGATTTTCTGCTCCAGCCATCGCCGAAGCGGCAAGAGGTGACCTGCCCGCATCTCCTCCTCCAGCTGAGGGAGTTCGAGTGCGGCTTGTTCGAAGAATTGTACGGAATACAGGTTGCCCAAGGTGTACGTCGGGAAATATCCGAAGGCACCCATCGACCAATGCACGTCCTGTAGAACGCCCTCGGCATCCCGTTCCGGCACAATACCCAAATACGACTGCATTTTCTCGTTCCAGAGGCCGGGGAGGTCATCCGGTTCGGCTCGGCCTTCAATAAGGGCCTGTTCGATTTCGACGCGTAACATGATGTGCAGGTTGTAGGTCAACTCATCGGCTTCGACGCGGATCAGCGAGGGCGCGGCCCGGTTGATGGCTGCGTAGAACCGCTCGAGCGGCACGTCGGCCAACTGTTGCGGGAACGTGTGCTGCAGCAGCGGGTAGAAGCAGTGCCAGAACGCACGGGACCGGCCGACACAATTTTCCCAAAGGCGTGACTGGCTTTCGTGAAAGCCGAGCGACACGGATTCGCCAAGGGGTGAGCCATAATAGCGAGGGTCCAAACCTTGATCGTACAGGCCATGGCCCCCTTCATGGATGCAACTAAACAGGCACGACGGCAGATCGTTCTCAAAGACCCGTGTCGTCACCCGGACATCGGTCGGATGAAAAGAGGTCGTGAAGGGATGGGCCGAGAGGTCGAGGCGCCCGCGCTCGAAGTCGTAGCCCATGGCGGTCAGCACAAGCCGACCGAATTCCACCTGCTTGGACTGATCGAAGCTCTGGTGCAGGCAACGGTCGTCGATGGTGACGGTACTGCCCTGAACGCGCCGTAGGAGGGGGACAAGGCGTTCCCGCAATTGTGTGAACAGCGGCGCGAGTTGGGCGATGGTGGATCCCGGCTCATACGTATCTAAGAGCGCATCGTAGGGCGAGTTCCGATATCCCAAGTACCGAGCCTCATCACGTTTGAGGCCGAGAATGGTCTTCAGTGAAGGAAGAAATTTTGAAAACCGGCTTTCTTCCCGTGCCGTCACCCAGGCCTGCTGCGCCAGGGAACACTCGCGGCTGAGGCGAATCACAAAGTCGGATGGAAGTTTCTTGGCGCGGCTGAAATCGCGCCAGGTTTCGCGCAGCAGCGACCGGGAAGGTTCATCCCAACTGTCCGCGGCCTGTCCGGTCACGGGGTCGACCCATTCGGTAAGCAGCGTTTCGAGTTCAGCGGACACGAGTCTTTGATGGGCAAGGCCTTCGAGCGTCGCGATCTGCTCCGCGCGTGCCGCCCCGCCGCCGGCGGGCATATACGTTTCCTGGTCCCACGAGAGCACTGCGGCCGCGCTCTGGATGCGCCGGATTTCCAGCAACCGTGTTGTCAGCGGTTCCAATGTCGTCAGTGTCTTCACCATCAGGTTCCTTAGGCTCCTTCTCCGGGCATGTCCATGGTATGATCCCGCGGCCGGTGCGAATTGTCGCACAACTCTCTGCTGGAGTGAAACCGATGACCGATCTCGTGTTGCCGAAAATTGATGCCTACGCGGCTGCCTATTCAATGCCCGAAACTCCCATCCGTCGCGCGCTTCGCGAGGAGACGGAACGGACGATGGAGTTTGCGCGTATGTTGGTGGGGCCCCTCGAAGGGGCGTTCTTGCATATGATGACCCGCCTGGTGCAGGCCACGCGAGTGCTGGAAATCGGCATGTTCACGGGCTATAGCGCGCTGTGTTTTGCCGAGGCGTTGCCGGATCAAGGGCGGGTCACGACGTGTGAAATCGATGACGCGTCCGCGGCGGTTGCCCGGCGATTTTTTGCGCAATCCCCCCATGGTCGCAAAGTCGACATTCGCATGGGGCCGGCCTTGGAGACGATGGCAGGACTCACCGCTCCATTCGATCTCATTTTTATCGACGCCGACAAGCAAAACTATGTGAATTACTACCGCCGCTCAATGGAGTTGCTGTCTCCGCGCGGAGTCATTCTCATCGACAATGTCCTGTGGGACGGCGATGTGCTATTGGAGCCGCCTCCGGACGAGCGTACGGCGGCGATTCAGGAACTCAACCGGGTCGTCAGGGCGGACGCGCGGGTGTCCGCTGTGTTGGCGACCATCCGGGACGGGATTTGGATCATCACCCCGACACCGTTCGCCTAGCATCCGGTGCTCGCGGCCCGTGGCAAGCCACGTGTGTCGTCGATTGAGGAATTCCGTCCATGCAGAAACCATCAGTATTCGCCGCCTATGCCGCGTTGACCACCTCGGCGCTGGTTTGGGGCGGGTCCATTGTGGGACAGAAGCTGGCGCTTGGCGCATTTTCGGCAGTGGAGACGTCCCTGCTGCGCGGCTTCGGCGCGCTGGTGATCCTGATTCCGCTCTGGTGGTGGCGCGAAGGCGGTCGCACGAGATGGACGGCTCGCGATCTCAAGCTGTTGTCGCTGCTGGGGCTCGGGGTGTTGGGCAATCATCTTCTGACCCTCTTCGGCCTGCGTTATATCGGCGCTGCGACCGCCGGCGTCATTATCGGCGCCAGCCCGGCCATTACGGCGTTGCTGTCGTCTCTGCTCGTGCGCGACATTCCATTCAAAACGGTGGCGGCCGGTTGTGCGGTCTCCTTTGCCGGAGTCGCACTCGTGTCCGGTGTCGGAGGGGGGGCGCCGAGCGGGGATAGTCCCTGGTTGGGCGGCACATTGGTGTTGTTGGGATTGGTCAGTTGGGCGCTGTATTCCATCGGTGGTCGCCAGGTGATGGAGCGGCTCTCTCCGCTTACCGTCAACTGGACAACGTTGCTGCTGTCCCTGTTGTTGCAGATTCCTCTGCTGTGGACCGATCAGAAGCTGCTGCTGACCGGAGCGACTGCGGTTCCGATCTCCGGGTGGGTGGCCTTAGTGTATCTGATCGTGTTCGCCACGGCATTGGGGCAGCAGGCCTGGTTGTACGGGGTGCAAGGGGTGGGTCCTTCGCGGGCCGGCGTGTTCGTGAATCTCATCCCGGTATCGGCGCTGCTTCTGTCTGCGCTCGTGTTGGGTGAGGCGATCGGCATCCGCGAGATCGTGGGCATTGCGCTCATCCTTGCCGGCGTCTGGTTGGTCGGTTGGCAATCGGCCCGACTCACACGCGCCGGCTGATGCAGCGCCCATTCTTCACATGGAGTTTCTTCCCGCCGCACAGATCAGCACAGCATGTGTTTGCGGTGTCATCGGTTTAACTACGCAGTTCTCACTCCCATAAAGCAGCAGTCTCGACACACCTCCTGTAATCCGCTAGAGTGAACCAGTGACCCACATGCCTGCCATGGCTCTCATCCTGTGTGAGCATACCGTACACGGTTGTCGCCGACTTGTCGCGAAGGGATCTGATTCCGTCGCGTCAGACACGACATTTTTTGCAAGGTGACGGAATGACCAAATTAAGAGTGGGCGTCATCGGGGCCGGAGCGTTTGCCGAAAGCTGTCATGTGCCCGGCGTGCAGTCGCATCCGGAAGCGGAGGTTGTGGTCCTCTGCGGGAGAGACTCGGCACGGACCCGTGCGGCGGCGCAGCGGTTGGGTGTGCCGGAAGTATCGCTCGACTATGAGGAGGTCTGCGCACGGACTGACATCGATGCGGTCACGATTGCAACTCCGAATGTAGTGCACGCCCGTCAGGCCCAGGCCGCGTTTGCTGCCGGGAAGCACGTGTTCTGTGAAAAACCCCTCGGAATGAACACGGAGGAAGCGGCTGACATGCTTCGGGCTGCGGAGCAGAGCCGAAAGATTCACCAGATCGCGTTCACGTATCGCTACTTGTACGGGGTGCAGGAACTGAAACGCCGACTTTTGAACGGGGAGATCGGCGAGCCGTATTATGTGGCGGTGCATTATGATTCCTGGGACGGCCTGAGACCTGGTTCGAAGATTGGTTTTCGCGAACACCTCGATTCCGCCGGAGCCGGGGTGTTGTACGACGTCGGGTCCCACCTCTTTGACCTTGTCGGATTTGTGCTCGGGCCGATCGAGGCCGTCTCAGGAAATACCATTCTGGTTCCACGGAAACGGATCGATGCGAGAACCGGCGCGCTCGCTCATGTGGAAACCGACGACATCGCATCGGCGGCGTTTACCTGTAGCGGCGGGATTCAGGGGCAGTTGTTTGCGAGTCGCGCGACCCCGAATTCCGGGGACAAGGCGTACATCGAGCTGGTCGGGCGACAGGGGGCCCTGAAGGCTTCATTGAGCCGTGGGTCGGTGGATGTCTTGACAATCTCACGCCCGTCGCAGCCGGCCTGGGAAGTCGTGCCGTTGCCGGTCCAGGCCTCGGATGGCCAGCCTCATTGTCTTTCCCGCATGATGCACAGTTTTGTCGATGCCTGTCTTCGCGGACGTTTGAATGGGGAGATCGACGCGTCCTTTCATGACGGACTCGCCGTGCAGCGTGCCATGGATGCGGTGCGACAATCCTCAGCCGAACCCGCTGCGATCTCCCTGGACGCCGATTTCGATTCCACGGCTTTCGGCGGAGTGGCATAACCTGACCGATCATTCATGTGGTGCGGGCCGTCGCGCGGCCTGGCTCGGACGGGGTGCTGTCTGTCACTGCGCATGCATCAGTCGCCCCGCAGTCCTGGGAGGGGCAGAGCAAGACCACGGTGGAACTGCACGGTATGATCGGAGCGGGTGATGCTGATCCTAGCGAGCATGCGAGGTGGGGCCGGGTGATGGTACCGCAGGACGGTGTGCTCGATAGGGGAAGCGTCGCGGTGGTGGTGCCTGCATACAACAGAGCACACTTTACCCGGGATGAAGAACTGTCGTTTCGCCATCTGGAACATTTTCTCGGCCGGTACGACAAATTTCTGGTGGTGCCGCGGAGTCTGGAGATTGAGCGGCCGGGCTATCAGATTCAACGGTTCGACGACGGCTATTTCGGGAGTGCGATTGCAAACGGGAAACTGATGCTGTCGCCTGCCTTTTACGAGTCCTTCCGGAAGTATCGCTATATTCTCATTTATCAGCTCGATGCCCTGGTGTTTTCGGATCAGTTGTTGGAATGGTGCGCCACGGATGTCGATTATATCGGCGCACCGTGGGTGCAATGTACCGACAGCCCCTGGGTGGGGACGCCGCGTGTCGGAAACGGCGGGTTGTCTCTCCGAAAAGTCTCGAGTTTTCTGCGCGTGCTCTCGTCGGAACAGTATTGGATCCATCCTGATGTGTATTGGCAGCGAGTCGTTTCGGGGACGCCCTGGTACGTGCGAGGGGTGTATCTGCCGAGGAAGTGGTTCAAATATATCAAACGATTCAACGGGGTAAAGCGACAAGTCGCGCAGTGGCACCTCCGTCCCGATGGAACCAAAAATGAAGATCATTTCTGGTCCGACGAGGCGGTGCGCTATGACGATCAGTTCAAGGTCGCCTCGTTCGACATGGGACTTCGGTTCGCCTTCGAGGTTGTTCCCGGGCATTGTTTTGAACTCAACAATCGGCGACTCCCTTTCGGCTGCCATGCCTGGCCGCGGTACGATCGCGCCTTTTGGGAGCCTTATCTCCTCAAATCGTAGTACTGTCCCGCCACATCGGTCTGTCAGGCAAGCCCCCTCCGTAATTCGGGGCCGCATGCAGGAGCCGGCCGACTCATCGCCCCCGTCCTTTCTCCTTGTCTCACATGATGTGATCGTGTGCCTGCCTGCCGTGAACGTGACGGGTTCTCTTTCAACTTCTTCTGCTCATTGCTCCACGGAATAGGGCCGTACTAGGGCCGATTGCCGGGGTTTACCTCAGTGAATCAGGGGCGTATCTTACGGAGGATTTAGGGGAGACCCACTTGCGAATCGGGTATTCGTGCGGAGTTCTGGGGAGAGGATTCTAAGGATGCTGGCTGCGATTTGCCTGGTGACTGCGGGAATCTTCGTGTTGGATGCGGCGGTTCCGCTGGGGCATGGGATTTGGCTTTTGTACCTGTTGCCGCTCTGGCTGAGTTCGCGGCTGGCTCCGCCCGCGGCTCCCCTGCGATATGCCTCGGTATGCACGGTCTTACTTGCCGGAGGATTGTGGCTTGCGCCTCCCGGTGTCGACGTGACGACGGTGATGTTCAGCCGTGCCATAGGTACGGTCATGATTTGGGGAGCCGCCTACCTGCTGTCGCAGCGGCGTGAAGCTGAGGACGCACTTCGTGCCGCCAATAGTCGCCTGGAGTTGCGAGTGGCGGAGCAGACGAAGAATCTGGTTTCTGCCAACGACCGGCTAACGGCTCAATTGGTTGAGCAGCGGCGGATCGAAGCCGAGCTGCGCGAGAGTCGGGAGCGGTTCGAATTGGCCGCGGAAGGTGCGGATGTTGGGGTGTGGGAGTGGGATCTGCAGGAACACACCGCCTACTATTCGTCACGCTGGAAAAGCCAGCTTGGATGTGCCGAATCGGAAATCGGGGGGACGATCGCCGACTGGGAGACGCGTCTTCATCCTGACGATCGCGCGCGGGCGCTGGCGACAGTCACGCTGTTTCAGGAAGGGTATACCAAACAGTATCGCTTGGACCATCGCCTCCGTCATCACGACGGGTCCTATCGCTGGATCTCCTCGCTGGGCGCGGGAGTGTTTGATGAGCAGGGGCGGATGATCCGGATGACCGGTATCCACCTCGATGTCACCGCGAGGACGCAGGCTGAGGAGGCGAGACGGGAAAGCGAAGACCGATACCGCACATTGGTGGAACAGGCCGGCGATATCATCTATCGGACCGATGCCGCCGGGAGGTTCATCTACTGCAACCCGACCTCGCTTCGAGTCCTGGGCTATCTCCCGGAGGAGTTGCTGGGTCGGCACTACTTAGAGATCGTTCTGCCGCAGGTCCGTTCGCAAGCCGAGCGGTTCTATGGCCGACAGTTTGTCCGTAAAACGCCTCGTACCGTCTATGAGGTACCGGTGGCCACCAAGGACGGCCGGGAAGTGTGGTTGGGGCAGCATACGCAGCTGTTACTGGAGGGGGGCGTCGTCAGCGGCTTTCAGGTGGTGGCCAGGGATATCACCGAACGGAAGGGTGTCGAGCAGGCGTTGCGCGAAAGCGAGGAGCGCTTTTCCAAGGCGTTTCATAGCAGTCCGGCCGGGATGGCGATCAGCCGGCTTGAGGACGGTCGGGTGCTGGACGTGAATGAGGCGTTCGTACGGGTGTCCGGATTTTCCCGCGAAGAGCTGATCGGCATGTCCTCGCTCGATGTCGGAATTTGGGTGAATCCGGAGGATCGCCGGCACTTGGCTGAAATCTTGACGCGCGACGGCTTTCTGCGACATCTGGAAAAGGAGTTCCGCACGAAATCCGGCGAAGTGCGGCACGGGCTGTTCAATGTCGAGCCGGTGTGCATCGGCCGGGAGACCTGCGTGCTCACCCTCGTGCTGGACATCACGAGACGCACGGAAGCGGAGGCGGCGTTGCGTCGCAGTCAATCGGTGCTGCAGGCGCACCAACATGCCTTGATGCGGCTCACAAAAAGCCAGCATATCGGATCGGGGGACTGGCAGTCGGCGCTGGAAGAACTCATGCAGACCTCGGCGCTGGTGCTGGCTGTGGATCGGGCGAGTGTCTGGTTGCTGGATCGAACCGGAACGATACTGGATTGTGTGGAGCTGTATGAGCAAGGTCAGGCGAGGCATTCACAGGGGCAGCGATTGAATGTGGCCGGGTACCCTCGGTACTTCGCCGAATTGCTCCAGGAGCAAGTGGTCGACGCGCATGATGTCGCCGCTGATTCGCGTACGAGCGAATTGGTGCAGCCCTATCTCGGGGCTCTCGGGATCGCCTCATTGTTGGACGTGCCCATTTTCTTCGGCGGCCGATTGGCCGGCGTGGTCTGTCATGAGCGGGTCGGCCTGCCCCGTGAGTGGACGCGAGAAGAAGTACAGTTCGCCACGTCCGTCGGGAATCTGGTGACCCTGGCCTACGAAGCGAAACAACGGCTCGAGGCTGAAACTGCGTTGATGACGGCGAAGGAGGCGGCCGAGTTCGCAAACCGGGCCAAGAGCGACTTCCTGGCGACCATGAGCCACGAGATCCGGACTCCGATGAACGCGATCGTCGGCATGGCGGATTTGTTGTCGGAAACACCCTTGAATGAGGATCAGCGGGAGTATGTGCAGATTTTTCGCGATGCCGGGAGCAACCTGCTCAGCCTGATCAACGATGTGCTGGATCTGTCAAAAATCGAAGCCGGCCACTTGGATCTGGATTTGGTGGACTTCGATCTCAACGACCTGGTGCAACGGGCGGCTGAGCTGGTTGCCGTGCGCGCCAGCGAGAAAAACTTGGAGTTGGCCTATCAGATTCAGCCGGATGTGCCGACATCGCTGGTGGGGGACCCGAATCGTCTCCGGCAAGTGTTGCTCAACCTGTTGGGCAATGCCATCAAGTTCACCGATGAAGGCGAAGTGGTGTTGCGTGTGGAACGGGACCCGCAGGCGGACGGCCCCGGGACCATCCTGTTTACGGTGCGGGATACCGGCATTGGAATTCCCACAGACAAGCTGGCCGCCATCTTCGAACGATTTACCCAGGTGGATTCCTCGACGACCCGTCCGTACAGCGGCACCGGGCTCGGATTGACGATTTCCCGGCGACTGGTTGAGCGGATGGGCGGCAAGATGTGGGTGGACAGCGAACTGGGCAGGGGGAGTACGTTCAGTTTCACGGCCAAGTTTGCCGTGCATGTGCAGCCGGCTTCGGCGGTGCCGCCGGCGCAGTGGGAGCAATTGGCGAGCTTGCGGACCTTGATAGTGGACGACAATGCGACCAACCGCCTGATTGTGCGGGAAACGCTGGCGGGATGGGGCATTCCCGCGGCCGAGGTCCCTGGTGGCGAGGAGGCGCTGTTCGAGCTGCGTCGCGCGTTGAAGGCCGGTGTGCCGTACCGGTTGGTGATCCTGGATGTGCGGATGCCGAAACTCAGCGGGTGGCAGATCGCGGAGACGATTGCCCGTACCCCGGGGTTGGCGGGGGTATCCATGATCATGCTGACCTCCGAGCGGCGCGCCGGTGACCAGGCGCGAGCCCGCGAGTGCGGAGTGGTGCGCTATCTCACGAAACCGTTTCGACGATCGGATTTGTTCAACGGCATGATGGCGGTGATCGGCAAGGTGGCGTTGGCTGAGAGCCATGCGCTGTTGCCTCAGCCGCCGGAGTCGACCGGGGACATGCCGGGGCTGAAGATTCTTCTGGCCGAAGATTTTGTCGACAACCGCCGTATGATGGAGTTTTATTTCAAATCCACCCCGCATCGGGTTGAGACGGCGGCCAACGGCCAACTGGCCGTCGAGATGTTCCAGAGAAGCTCGTACGATCTGGTGCTGATGGATATTCAAATGCCCGTGCTGGATGGGTATGCGGCAACGAGGGCGATTCGGTCGTGGGAGCAGGCGCAGGGCCGGAGTCCGGTACCGATTTTGGCGCTGACGGCCAACGCGTTGCAGAGCGAAGTCCAACGGAGTCTGGAGGCGGGGTGTACGGCGCATTTGACGAAACCTATCCGTAAGGCTCGCCTGCTGGAAGCCATGCAACTGTATTTTCAAACGTCCGATCCGGTCTCGCCGCCGTCGTCGGATGCGTCGTCCGAATCCGTCGTGTTGCAGGTCAGCGGAGAGTTTGAATCCCTGATGCCGGGGTTCCTGGAGCATCGACGACAGGAACTTGTCCAGCTTGCAGACGCATTCGATCGAGGAGATTTTGAGACGATTCGCGAGATCGGACATGGGCTCAAGGGGGCCGGGGGGACCTATGGTCTCGAAGCAATCAGCGCGTATGGACGGGCGTTGGAAACGGCGGCGGGTGAGAAGGACGGCGCGTGCGTTCGCGAGACGCTCCACAGGCTGACCCGTTTTCTGGAGCGGTTGCAACTGGTCTATGTGTAAGGAGTACCCAAGCCATGCGTGTCTTGCTGGTGGAAGACCACATCGATATCCGGCGCCTGTTCGAACAGGTCATTGAGGCGCGGGGACATGACGTCACGGCCTGTGCGGATGGTGAGTCGGCCTGGGAGGCCTACAGTCGGCGGCCCTATGAACTCGTGCTGCTCGATTGGGAGTTGCGGGGGGACGGAATGGACGGATTGCAGGTCTGTCGGACCATCCGATCGAGTCCCGGCGGCGATCGCTGCGTCATTGTCATGATCACCGGGCATGACTCTCCGGAATCCTTGCGTACGGCACTCCAGGCGGGAGTCAACGACTACCTGGTGAAGCCCGTCGGTGTCGAGTTCTTGAAGCTGCGGCTGACGATTGCGGAGCAGTGGGTGGAGAGCGTGCGACGGCGCTTCGCGGCGGAAGATCAAGCGCAGGCCTTGCAGTCGCAGTTGGCCGATCACGGCAAGTTCCATGACCTGATCGGCCGGAGTCCCGCCATGGTGGTGCTCTACGAAGAGATTCAGAAGATCGCGGCCGTCGATGCGACGGTGTTGATCGAAGGCGAAACCGGCACGGGAAAAGAATTGGTGGCCCGCGCAATTCATCTCTCCAGCCGCCGCGCACCTCATACCTTTCTCGCCGTCAATTGCGCCGGGTTCACCGACTCCATTCTGGGCAGCCAGCTCTTCGGTCATAAGAAGGGGGCCTTCACCGGCGCGATCGATAATCAGGAGGGTGTGTTCGAGGCCGCGCAGGGGGGGACCATATTTCTGGATGAGATCGGCGATATTTCTCCCGCCGTGCAGACCAGCCTCCTACGTGTGCTGCAAGAACGTGAAGTGACCCGGTTGGGAGAATCCAAGCCACGCAAGGTGGATGTGCGGGTGGTGGTGGCGACACACCACAACCTCGCAGAAGATGTGGAAAAAGGTACCTTCAGACGGGACCTGCTGTATCGCATCAAGGTGGCGCGAGTTCAGCTCGCCCCGCTTCGTGAACGGCCGACCGATATCCCGCTGCTGGTCCATGCTTTCCTCGGACAGTTCCGATCCGTGATGGAAAAGCCTGTCCTGCAAGTGAGTCCGGAAGCACTGCAGGTCCTCACCAGGCATTCGTGGCCAGGCAATGTGCGAGAACTGAAGAGTGCGGTGGAGTCGGCCCTGATTCATTGCAAGGGGACTGTCGTACGGGTGGAGGATCTTCCGCCGGAGGTCCGGAATCCGGAGCCAGCGGCGGCGTATGTGCCGCTTCAGCGCCAGGACGAACGGACTCGCATGGTCGGAGCGCTGCAGCAAACGGGTGGTAACCGCTCGGAAGCCGCACGGTTGTTAGGGATGAGCCGGCGAACTTTCTACCGCCGCCTGGCTGAATACGATGTGTCCGCATTGGGTGATGGGGGGGGATGCTCCCCTTCAGTAAATTCGTCTCGATTGCCATCTAGAAGCGAGGTCCCGCACCTCCGCGTCAAATAAATCGTTTTTCCGATCTGCCGTTCTTACTTTTTTCGCCTGACGAGCCATTTCGCGCGCCTCAGATTCAGCTTGGGCACTCCCGCGTGCGCAGGTGTTGAGATTGTGTGGCGAGGCAACATGGCACAGGTCTGGCACAACGCATTGCGCCATGTCCTTGACGCACGAAATGGTTGGATTATCGATCGATCAGCGCAAGTGCCTAGTATTGCTTGATGCTTCACCCGCCATCTCTGATGGCACGATCTTTGATATGAGAACAGGCATGCGAACGAGTTGCTACCGGACCTAACGAGTCGAACGGCGGGGAGAGGACAAAGAGGGGACCCCTATGGATGTCGCAGGATTTTTACTCTCATACGATACGGATCAGGAAGTGTTGGTGACGATTCAGCCCTCGTCCCTCGGTCCCTTCGATCAGCCTGATGTGAAAGAACAGATTGACGGATATTGGATCGATATGTCGCGAGTGCCGCACCGAACCTGGACGGATCGAACACGGGCAGTCGGAGCGGTGCTGACCTATCTGCAAGGGTTGTCGCCGATCTCATCGGGATTTCCGATCGCGACTCGTGAAGGAATGAAGGGCCTGAACTAGAACCAAGGAGCGCACCATGTGGAGTGAACAGCAGAATGTTGTGCAGGTTGAACGTGACGCGAACGCGCAGGGCTCAACACCGGGGATCGCGCAGGCGTTGGGCGGCGGCCTGCCGACCAAGCGGCGGCCTGAAGAGTTGACTCCTCGCGAACAGGAAATCTTGCAGTTGGTTTGGGCCGGCCTGACGAATCGCACGATTGCGGAACAGCTGCATATCAGCATCAAGACCGCGGAGGCTCACCGCGCCAATATGATGAAGAAATTGCGCGTCTCCAACATTGCGCAACTCTTGAAGACCGCGCTGGAAGAGGGGCTGCTCGCCACCCATGCGGGCTGATGGGGTTCGCGGCGGCCTGCGTTCTCGGGGGAAGTCCCACTCCCGGCGGCGCAGCAGCTCCCCGCGAATCCGCCCCCTCATAGTAGAAATGAGGCTCGCGCCGGCGAGGGTGTTTGCAGTAGAATGCCGCACCGTTGCAGGAGCGAGCCGTGGTCGAACAGCGTATCGAAGAAATCACCCGCGCCAATCTCGCCTTTTATGCCGCCTTTGAAAGCCTGGACATGCTCCAGATGGACAAAGTGTGGGCGCATCTCGAATACGTCACCTGCATTCATCCCGGGTGGAGCCTCCGCAGCGAATGGCCGGCGGTGCGCGACTCTTGGGTGCTCATCTTCAACAACACCTTCTCGATGAAATTCGAGCTGTCGGACGTGCAGGTTCAGGTCGCAGGGGACCTGGGGTGGGTCATCTGCACCGAACATCTCACCAGCCGTCAAGACGACCAGCCGGTCGAAACGCGTGTCCTCGCGACCAATCTCTTTGAGCGTATCGGCGACGAGTGGTTGATGATTCATCACCATGGCTCGCCGGTGATGGGCTAGCCCCATCGCTGCGGAGGCTCCGGATGTCCGGCGAAGATCGAAGGACTGTCGGGGCCGGGCGGTTGGCGCTGGGCCTCCTCTTCTTTGCCGGCTGTACGAGCGTCGCTCAGGTCACGACGTGGTCGGATGAAGCCTGTCGGCAAAAGGTCAGAGACCAGCTGCAATCGATCCTTACGGAGGAAGGTGAGCCAGGCGATGTCGCGAATCGCCTGGCCGTGAATACCACCGTGGTGTTGGCGACCGGTTCGTTGGGCCCCCGTCCTTTCGGTGTCTCGTCGCCATCCGGCACCGACTATAGTTTCTTCGTGCAGCGTAAAGGCGAGGGGTGCCTCCTGCGATTATTCGGCCGTCAGAAGGGGTTTACCCGGTACAGCAATAACCTCACCTATATTTCAACTCGTTCCCTCGACGGTTGTGCTTGCGCTGAGTGACCCTCGTCTGACAGTTGCACTTCCCGCTTTCCTGCCGCTCTCTTTGGCTCTGTACACCGTCGTTCCGATCGCATTCCGCAAACTCCCTCCGCCTGCTCAACATCACCGGAATCTCTTGCGCTATTCCCGGCTCACTGGGCCAATCTGTCGCCAGAAGTGTCTCACGATACTGTCTCACGTTTGAATTCTGGCACACTCTTGTTTCTTGTGGCACACCATGCGGCCTGCTGGTCAAATCAGGAATTATTGCACAACATATTGTTTTATATAGAACAATGTCTTTCTGGCGTCGCTTGGCACAGCCCTTGATCTAGTGGAGATATGTCTCGTAGGGCAAAGACCTTGGGGACTTTGATGGAGTTGGGCAGTCGAGAGTCCTGAATGTGCAGAAGAAAGGGAGGAGTGATCATGATGGTGAAGGGGTTCTTACTGAAAGACAGGGAAGAGCAGGAGTATCTGCTGGCCATTCAACCGGCCACCCACGGCATGTTCGAGCGGTTGATTGTCCGGCAAAAGGTCGATGGGTGTTGGGTCGAGCTCAACGGGAATGCGCAAGGTTTTTGGCAGCCGCGGACCCAAGCCATTACTGCGGTGTTGGGGTACCTGCAACGGCTCTGGGACACGTCCAGGCCTGCTTTGGCGCGGGGGAACTAAAGAAGCGACATCCTCCGCGAAGTAAAGTCTGCGGAAAGGGTGCGAAGGAGGGACTTGATGTTGGCTGAGAAAAAAGACAGCCGGGTAGGGAATCAAGAGGTGACGGAGGACGGGGTCTTTACGACACATCGTCCATCGTCCGACGCTCTTGCCGCGGCCGCCGTGAAGCGAAGGCCGGAGGATCTCACGCCGCGTGAGTTGGAAATTCTTCGCCTGATCTGGGATGGCCATACCAATCGAAGTATCGCAGAGCAGCTGAATATCAGCATGAAGACGGCCGATACTCATCGCTCGAATATGATGAAGAAGTTGCGCGCCTGTAACACTGCCCAATTACTCAAAGCGGCGCTCGAGGGAAATCTGCTGGAGACCGACTCGGACCTGAGGCGTTCCGGTCGGGGAGGCCAACGCTGAGGACCGACAGCCGGGAAACCGGTTTGACTTGCCTGACCTTCCGTCCGGTGCAGGACAGGAAGGCGCAGGTGAAGCAGGGAGACTTACAAGCCGGGAATGGGGTGGGGCAGGTCTTTAGTGCCGAGGGTCTGGAGCCACTCACCCGCGATCGCATCGCGTTCTTCCATGGTCATGCCGGCGTATTTACGAAACATCTGCGGGCCCCGTCGTCGTCTCCATGTGAGAAAACCGAGAAAGTGATCCTTGCAGATAGAATGGGTGCCTGCCGGCGCATAGACTCTCGCCTGACATCCGTCGATTAAACAGCTCTGTCCGCTCATCGAGATCCTCCCTTGATTGCGGCAAAGTATGCCGGAGATCGAACTGTAAATGCAATGCGGTGACTAGGCGGGCGCGCGCCGGTGGCCCGATCGGCGCAACGCCCTGCAGTGATGCGCGACCGCATCGACACGAACTCATCAGCGTCTGCTCGTCCCTTTCCCCGCGGGGAATTTCTGCTTGCAATCGTATCTAGCAGCCAGGTACCGTACCCCGTTCTCACGCGGCGTCTGGCACGAAGTGCGCGAGCCATACCATGGCGATGCAAATCATATCGGTGGTGGGAGCGTTGATGGTGCTCGTGGCCTATGGCCTCATTCAGGCCGGCACCTGGCGTGAATTGGACGCGGGGTATCTAGCGCTGAACATCCTCGGCTCATTGCTGCTGGGAATTGTCGCCATCGAAGACCGACGGGTGGGTTTTGTTCTGCTGGAATTCGCGTGGGCCGGCATTGCGCTGGTCGGGGTCGCCCGGGCGATTCGCGCCAGGCGGGCTGCGCGTAGCCTCTAAATCGCCCATAAACAATAAACATCGGGCAGTCTTGTAACGAAGGAGTAGGGAACTATGGCAGGGTTGTTGTCAGCAGACGAAATCTTTGAAAAGGCAAAGGATGCGGCGGTCGGGGCGACCACGGCCGATGAAAAGGCGCTTCAGATCGATTACGACGCTTTGCAGCTCAAGTTCCAGGCAGCCTTGGGCGATCGCAAAGTGGCACGGTGCCATATCAATAAGTTCCTGCCCGAAGGGTACGAAGATCAGGGACGGTTCAATCTGGTGCTGCTCACGGCGGGCAACGTGATTTTCGATATCGTCATCGGGGATTCCTATTTCCGCTACGATGTCGTGTCCGTCGGTCAGCTGGATAAGGTGCAGGTCATCGATGCCATGTGGGATAACCGCGAAAAGCGCCGGGAAGAGCCCTTCTTGAGCCTGCGGCTGATGCATGCCGAAGAGACGCATCTCCTGTTGGCGTTGGATGATGAGGAGCGGAAGAGTCTGCTCGGATTCGCGTCAGCCGTGTCGGCCGTGCGCAATCCTGAAAAGTAACACACCTCTGCCGCTCGAAAACGTGTAGCTGTTGGTTCGAGTGATCGACGCCCGAAGGGCGTTCAAAACGGCCGTCCGGCAAGGCGCGGTGGGTGAAGTGCTGACGCGTATCTTCAGAGTCGTGTTGAGGCGCTGAACGACGCAAGCACGACGCCGGCGAACGTGTTCAACATCCTGCTACGAGTGCTTCTGAAAAGGTAGGGCATGGACGGCAGCCGAATGGCGCGTCCCTGCCACTTCGACCGTCAGTGTGGTGTCAGGGGAAGAAAAGTCTCGCAAGGGAAACCCGAAGGCCAGGACGGCATTGCGTTGCGGCGAGAAGACGGCGCTGCTGACCCATCCCACCTCCCGATCTCCGCTGAAGAGTTTCGATCCCGCGGGCGGGACCGTTTTGTCCTGGATGATCAATCCGACCAGATGCCGACGCACGTTCCCATAGGTATCCATTCTGGCCACGACTTCCTGCCCCGGGTAACAACCTTTTGAGAGGCTGAACGCCTTGCCTTCCAGGTTGGCTTCCGGCGGGACAATCTCCTCGTTGAGATCCGGACCCGCCTTGGGCAGACCGGCTTCGATGCGCAATAATTCGCGCGCCTGTATGCCGACGGGCTTGATGCCGAATGGTGCGCCCGATGTCATAAGCTGGTTCCAGGCGGCGGGGACCGCATCGGCCGGCAGCAAGACTTCAAAATCCTGTTCGCCGGTTTCTTCGGTCCGCAGGATCAGCGCCTGCTGCCCGTCGATCGTGGCGGGGAGGGTGTGCAAGAGCTGAAGGGCGCGGACCTCGATACCGAATGCCGCGGCGACGGCCTCTGCTGATTTCGGTCCGCTCACCAGTAACAAGCCCCAGCTTTCTCCGCAATTCTCCATCTTAGCCTTGGTGCCGTAGAGGAGAAACTTTCGCAACGCCTGAAATGTGGCATCACCCACCTCGCCCACATCTTCGACCCACACGGCATCGGCTGACACATACACCCGGAAGTAGCCGAGCATTTTCCCCTTGTGGGTCAGGAAGCTGGAGTAGCGCCCCTGGCCGGGTTGGAGTGGGAGGATGTCGTTGCTGATGATGCTCTGCAGCCACTTGATTCGATCGTCGCCGGTCACTCGGATTTTCCCGCGGTGCGACAGGTCGGACAGGCCGACGGCGCCGCGGACGGCGGCATATTCCGCTGCGGGATCGCCGTAGTGGGTCGGCATCGACCATCCTGCGGTGTCCTCGAAAATGGCGCCCAGTTGCTGGTGCTGATCGTATAGTCGGGTTTGTTTCATTGGATTCTTGCTCTCAGCTCTCAGCTCTCAGCCTTCAGCATTCGGCGCTGAGCGGACCGGTGATTGCTGACCGCTGTTGGCTATGATGTCTTCAACCAGCTCTCTGGTTCGCGCGGAGAACTCATTTCTGGAGACAATCTTCGTCACGCCCAGTTCCTTGGCGCGGCGCCAGGTGTCCGTTTCTTCGTGATTGGCAAAGGCCAGGATGGGAAGCGAGCGCAACGCGGGGTCGGCCTGGAGGGTTTCGAGCGCTGTGAAGGCATCGATCGCCAGGTCGTTCATGTTGAGAATCAGAGCGGCAGGCGAAGCCGAGGCGGTTTTTCCCGCCACCTCGTCCTGGCTGCGGATCCGCTCCAGCGTGTAGCCCTGCGGCCGCAAGGCATCGCGTACCTTGGTGTAAAAGAAAATGTCGGTCACGGCCACTAAAATCGTAGTGCTCATCCGGTTCCTGTCCGATAGTCCCTAATTCAATGAGCTGATGAGCCGACCCAGAGCCTTCTTGGCCAAGGCGTAGTCCGGGTTCAGGGCGAGCGCCTGCTTGTAGCAGTCGATTGCCTCGCTCCACTTGCCCTGGCGCTCGTAGACCCGGCCCAGATTCAGATGGGGGAACGCCGGGCTCTCATACCGTCTGGCCTGCATGGCTTTTTGAAACCAGGGAATCGCCTCATCCAGATCGCCCTTTTCGATCAAGTAGGCGCCGATGTCGTTATAGGGGTTGCCGAAGTGAGGATCACAGGCGATGGCCTTGTGGCATTCGTCTATCGCCTCGTCCAGCTTACCCATGAAGCTATACGTCCATCCGAGGAACGTATAGGCCTCGGCGGTTTGATGCGTTGCGAGCGACAGTTTGTAGAGACTGACCGCTTCTTCCAGCTGCCCCTTCATCTGCTGCTCGTAGGCTTGCTGAAAGAGCTGCCAGGCTTCGCGCTTGTCTTCTTCGCTGCCGTCGCCTTGTATGAGAAAATCTTGTACATCCATAAACGGCTTCTGAAAGAGGTTGCCGGCTGCGTTCTCGGGCGCTCAATCAATTCGACGTGCCAACACCGTACGCCTCATCGATTTCGCTTCCTGCGGCCTTGCCGGTAACCCGTTTGAAAAGCCGCAGGGTAGTTGTGGGTTAGCGATTCTTAAGTTTATCTCTGATCAATTCCGCGCCGTACCGTCCGGAGAGCAGCATCGATCCGAAGGCCGGGCCCATTCGTGGTGTGCCGAACACGGCCGCGACGGCCAACCCGATCACGAAGCAATTGGGAGAGACTTCCCCGGTCCGGTCCATCACTTCTTCTTCCGACCGCGACACCCACATCGCGCCGTTGCCGGGCACCTGCTGGTAAAGCCCGCGCTTATGCAGGAGGTTGACCACCACCGCATCATGCCCGGTGGCATCGACCACGATTTTACTCTCCAAGGCGATCGGATCGACATGGATAATATCGTGGCCTGCCATTTCGGCTGTGGTGCTGTTGACGACGACGCCTTCGAGCACGCCTTCGCGGCGCAGGATCAGATCGACGACCCGCGTCAGGTTCATGATCTTCGCGCCGGCGTTGTAGGCGGCGGCAATCAGCGCTCCGGTGGCATGCGGAGGATCGACCATGTACATGCCGGGGCATTCCTTGATCTGCTTGCAAGGCACGCCCACTTCTTTGAGAATCTTATGCGCGGGGGCGCAGATGGTGGCTTTGTTCATCAAATACCCGCCGGACCAGAAGCCGCCGCCGAGGGCCAAACTCTGCTCTACGATGAGGGTCTTGATGCCCATCCGGCCGAGATCATGGGCGCAAATGAGGCCGGATGGCCCGGCGCCGACGATGATGACGTCACTCTCGATCAGCTGATCGAACTCTTTATAGTACTCCCGCGCAATCTGGCGGGTGATGTCGCGCTCGCGTAACGGCGCCGGTTTTGGCTTCCCCATGCGGTATTCCCCTTCAACGGCTGTTGAACATGCCTTCCGGCTTCCTGCCAGCTCTTCCGCGCCCTCAACGCACCCCTGGGGGTACGATTCCTGATTGGCCTCGGCTGAGGCCTCGCCGGGCCGCCATATTGACCAACCTTATAGATAGATCTCGGCGCCGGCTTTCTTGAACTCTTCTGATTTTTCCTTCATGCCGATCTGGATGGCCTGCTGCTCTTCCAGCTGTTTCTGCGCGGCATAGTCGCGGACGTCCTGCGTGATCTTCATCGAACAGAAATGCGGTCCGCACATGCTGCAGAAATGCGCGACCTTCGCGGCATTGTCCGGCAGCGTCGCATCGTGGTACGAGCGGGCGGTATCCGGGTCCAGCGACAGGTTGAATTGATCTTCCCAGCGGAACTCGAAGCGCGCCTTCGATAAGGCGTTGTCACGCGCCTGCGCACCCGGATGACCCTTGGCCAAGTCTGCCGCATGGGCGGCGATCTTGTACGTCACGACACCGACCTTCACGTCTTCCTTGGTCGGGAGGCCGAGGTGTTCTTTCGGCGTGACGTAACAGAGCATCGCGCAACCGTACCAGCCGATCATCGCCGCGCCGATGCCGGAGGTGATGTGGTCATACCCCGGTGCAATATCCGTCGTGAGCGGCCCCAGCGTGTAGAACGGCGCCTCCTGGCATTCCTTCAGCTGCTTTTCCATGTTCTCTTGAATCATATGCATCGGCACATGGCCGGGACCTTCGATCATCACCTGGACATCATGTTTCCACGCGATCTTAGTGAGTTCGCCCAAGGTCTCCAACTCGGCAAATTGCGCCTCGTCGTTCGCATCGGCGATCGAACCGGGCCGTAAGCCATCGCCCAGGCTGAAGGCCACATCGTAGGCTTTCATGATTTCGCAGATCTCTTCGAAGTGCGTATACGCGAAGTTTTCCTGATGGTGCGAGAGGCACCACTTGGCATGGATCGAGCCGCCGCGGGAGACGATGCCGGTCATGCGCTTAGCCGTCATCGGCACGTAGCGCAGGAGCACACCCGCATGGATGGTGAAATAATCCACGCCCTGCTCGGCCTGCTCGATCAGCGTATCCCGGAATATTTCCCAGGTCAGGTCTTCCGCCTTGCCGTTGACCTTTTCAAGCGCCTGATAGATCGGCACCGTACCGATCGGTACGGGTGAATTGCGGATGATCCACTCGCGAGTCTCATGGATGTTCTTGCCGGTGGAGAGATCCATCACGGTGTCGGCGCCCCAGCGGATCGACCAGATCATCTTCTCGACTTCTTCCTCGATCGAAGAAGCCACGGCGGAGTTGCCGATGTTGCTGTTGATCTTCACGAGGAAGTTCCGGCCGATGATCATCGGCTCGGTTTCCGGGTGGTTGATGTTGTTCGGGATAATCGCGCGTCCGCGGGCCACTTCGTCGCGCACGAATTCGGGGGTGATGGTGCTTGGAATACGCGCGCCCCAGGCTTGGCCGGGATGCTGCAACACGCCGCCGCCGTGGCCGTTGGTCGAAGCCATGAGTTCTCTGGCTCGCGCGCGGGACTGATTCTCCCGGATCGCGATGAATTCCATTTCCGGCGTGATGATGCCTTTCTTGGCATAGTGCATCTGGCTGACGTTGTGTCCGGATTTGGCGCGGAGCGGCTTGCGAATATGCGTAAACCGGAGGTCGGCCAATTTCGGGTCCGCGGCTCGCTGACGCCCGTACTGGGACGTGACCTGCGGAAGTTCTTCCGTATCCCGGCGACTCTCGATCCAGGCCCGGCGCAAGGGCGGCAGGCCGGCGCGCACATCGATCGTCACGTTCGGATCGGTATAAGGGCCGGAGGTGTCGTAAATCGTGATCGGCTGGTTGGGCGTGGGGCCCTGGCCGTTGGCTGACTGCGTGGGGGTCAGGCTGATTTCGCGCATCGGGACCCGGACGCCCGGGAGAGCGCCGTCAATATGCACCTTGCGCGAGGCCGCAAAAGGGGTCGTGGTGAGGCGTGCGGTCGAGGGCTTGGAGCCGTGACCGTTGCTGGAACCGTTCTGTGTATGGGCCTCGCTCATAGCGGAGATCCTTTCGTCGGAGGTGAGCGTCTGACAGCCGAAATAAAAAAGCCGCATCCAGCGAGGGTGCGGCTTGAATCGATCACGAAGCCAGTCAACCGGTCGCTTCCCTACGCTGGTATTACCCAGGTCAGGTTGTGAGGGTCGCCCGAGCAAGTCGGACTCTCAGCCGGATGGCACCCCTAGCTGTCGAAGGTGATCGTACCGACCTGTGGATACGAAGTCAATGTGCTGGAAGGCCTAGGGGCTGAGCCTTCCTGGACGTGAGTTCACGACTGTCCGACCCCAATCGACAGGGCGCGAACCGACTGACTACAGTGTGACGAGTTCGGTCTCTGGCCTTCCAAGGTTCAACGAACCAATCCTGACGAAAATCCCGAAGCGGCTATGGAGTAAAGTCGCATGGCAGGAACGAAGAAGGTGTGTACAACAGCGAACCCATTACGCTTTAAAAAAGCTTGGTCCCAACTCCTCGTACTGTCTCCGAGATCATATTGCTATTGCCGGACGTGAGGATCACAAAGACATTTCCTGGATATGTAACTCTTGATCTCAATTGTTCCAGTACCGCTTCGCGTTTTGATTCAGATACAAGCCTTCGTGGTTGCGCAGATAACACGTACACGGGGCGAGCCGGCAGGATCTTAATATCTTTCTCGCAAATCCATACGGATTCCACCTCCGGAATGACTTGCAGTTGTTGTCTAAGTGCCGCAAGCGCCTCATCGGAAAGTGACGTTCTCTTCAGACGGTCCTGAGGCGAAAGGAGTGTTTGCTCCTGCCGACTCAGGAGTTCTAGATCATAGTGCTGCTCTGCACGTCGTTTCCACTTTTCAACCAACTGGATGTCGTTGTTGTTCTCTGCGTACCGGAGGGCATATTCGCAGGCGGCGTTGACGAGATGAAATTCGTCGGCAGCTCGTTCGAGATGCTGCAAGCCGATTTCATTGTTGCGGTGAAGCAAAAGCCGACCGATAGCAAGATCGGCTGCGCGATCAGTCGGATGGTCGGCTTTGTAGCGTTCATAGGACGGAACGGGATCGAAGTCGGGTCGCAACTGCTCACTCAGCCATATGAATTCCCACTGTTCTTCTCGGGTCTGCTTTGCATGATCTATCTGGTCGAGTTCGCCCATTCGCATGGTCATTCTTTCACGGCGAGCAAATTGTTCCTTCCAAACTTCTTCATTGGCTTGTCGCCACTGCAGGTCGAACTCGGTGAGAATCTGACCTACCATTGAACCGAGCCACTCGGCTGCTGCGCGTGTATCCCCAGGTAGAGACAATTCCATCCGGGCTCCTAAGGCCGAGAGTCGATCCGGCAGGGAAGGGTGGGTGTCTGAAAGATTCGTTTTTCGGGAAATAAGTTTGCTGAGAAGTCTCCCATACTGAGTCGGGTCTACTGTCCGATGTTGAACATGTCGGGCAAATTCTGATACCGCCGTGTCCGGCGGGGTCGGCTCGGCACCTGACCGTTTACAGAGCGGCTCCCAGTATTGCTCATGATCAAGGGTGGGGAGTGCGGCTACTGCTACCAAGGCTGATGCCGTTTTGTGAGGCGAAGTCAGCACGGCCGCGATTCGGTCAGCTTCGTACTCATTCGCTCGTGCCAGCGCAAAACTATATGCGGTGAAATAGGAGGCGTACCACTCAAGGAACCGGGCGGGAACTTCCCAGGAACGATGGTTCATCTGCGCGAATGCATCCTGTATGCGACACCAAGAGAGCCGGACGCGATAGATCCAGCCTCCAAATCGACTATGATTGCCCGATAGGTGCCCGAGTTCGTGAGCCAGGACGGCGCGTGCTTGCTCTGTTGAAAGTTCGAGGAGCAAGGGAAGCCCCAGCATGAGGTAGTTGCGTTGCCAGCCGAAAATTCCCAGCCTAGGCACTTGACTGATCGCCGCATTGAAATCATTGACAATCAATATGCGATGAATGCGCGGTGTTTGAAGCCTGGAACTCAGATGAGCGACTTCCTGGAATAGTCGAGGGCATTGTGCTTGTCGAACCCGATATCCAGTAGGTGCCTTAATCCGGACCCACAATGAGCGCAAAATCAGCAGACAAAACGCGGGAAAGAGCCAAATCAGCTTAGTCTTGATGAGCAGCAGCCACCAAGCATGACCGGACCAGGCCGCCCACACGCACAGGAAACCGATTAACAGCAGTACCCCGAGCATCCCGAAAATGACAAGATATCCAAGGATAGCCAGCAAAGCGAGCTTGATGCGGTATTTTCGAGGGTTGGCCTGCATCGCTTGTTCCGCTTGGCAAACAAATGCTTCAAACCGTTCCCGTCGTTCAGTCGTGGATTGCGTTTTCATCGACGATTCTCAACGTTTCCCGAAGTCTGATGTCGTGTCAGGCCGCTGAGTTCCTGTAGGAGGGAAATGGTGAGTTCATGGTGTGAATGGGGGGATACTGGCCGCATCAATAGGCGATATCGGATAGTTGGACCAAGACTTGAGCGCTCAGCGTCAGGGAGGAAAACCGACGGATTGCTGTAGCGTAACTACCCAGCCAGAACTCACTGATTTCAAGCAATTTCTTCATGGGTTCTCCCACCACGGCTCGGCATCTCAAATCACGGGAGCTACCAATCGAACCCCACCTTCTTAACGTGCAGCGGCAGCGCGAAGATATGCCCGGTGTAACTGCGCGCTTGTATCGCATCAGATACGAGATCGGATGCCGTAACGACGCCGCTGTTCCGGATCTTCAAGGTGTATCTGTATAGCCGCTCGCAGGCGGTGAGCCGGGCGCGCCATATTTCACAGACTTCCAAATACCTGCTTTCTTTTTGCAGTCGTTGAATGCGCCCCTGTCGAATGCGGTACACGGTTTGCTCTAGAGAGACCTTTGGAGCGCTTTCCCGCAACCGCCACATTGCTACGATCCGGACGAGGTGAATCGTGTTGCTGCACATCGCTCTCCATGAGGGCTTCCATCATGATGAGGTGCGTGTGTCGGTGGATGCCCGGGAGGCGTTGGTAAGTGCCGACCTCACGACGCGTCGGCAAACCGGGTATGCGGCGGCTGTGGAAGTCGACGTCGCGCATACCCCGGTCGTCGTGGAGGTCGTGTTGAGCAAGCGGGGAGTGGCTGAAAGCCAATCGGTTTCAGTGGATCGTCCGACCTATCTCGGTGTGTCACTTACAACCGAAGGGAACCTCACCTGGAAAACTTCGTACGAACCCTTCGGGTACCTGTGACGGGACGTACCGAAACAGCGTGATGCCTTAAGGTCGTGACCTATCACAACAGGAGGTAGCGTATGAAAGAGCAAGATCAAATCGATCAGGAGTATCGTGTCGAAGCGGCCGAAATTGCCCGTCCTGGCATAGAGCCCCTCATCCCGATCATTCCCTGGCCGCCACGTCTCCGCGTGAGCGGATTGTATGCTGCATCCCGGATCGTGACGCCCCCTATCCCGGCGCCGGGCCCCCTGCCGATTCAACCCGTTCCAGTCGCGCAGCCGATGCCGGGCATGACGCCGCCAGCAGCCGCTCCGTGGCAAATTGAGGAACTGCTCCCCTGGGGCTTTCTTCGTGAAGAGCTGCGGCTCGATGTCGACGGGCGTTATCCGCAAATGATGGCCAGCGGAACGGTCTATGGGGTTTTAGCCAAACGTGTGCACTGGATTGCCCGTCTTACCGCATCCGGGCCGAACGCCTGGACTGGCTCGATCTGGTTCAAGGACGGCGACGTCGCCAGCTTCCCTTACACGATGGTCGAAATCACGACGACGGCGACCTTTCTCTCCAGCCAGCGCAAGGCGGTTGTCCGGTTCTCAGGCGGCGGCACGTCGGTTCGGACGAGAACGCTGGCATTCAAATCTCCGTATTTCAGACAGGTGGAATTCGAGTTCGACTGCGCCACCGGCGTCACCGCGACCACGCACATCGGCACTCATGATCATCCGAACCGTCCGGCTACGTTGCCGGGCGAGACGCTCACTATCGAGGAGGTTTACCGGAGGGTCGGGTTCGACGTGCGGAAGTCCGGCAGCGACAGCATCGTTCCCATCGGCGATGCGGGTACGAATGCGCGTTGGAGCGACAACGAAATGCATGATGCGATGCAAGTGTACTGGTCGCGATTTGCCGGCAAGGCGCAGTGGTCGCTGTGGGTGTTCTTCGCCCGGTTGCACGAGCAAGGCACGAGCCTGGGCGGCATCATGTTTGACGACATCGGGCCGAATCATCGCCAGGGAACGGCGATTTTCAACGAGTCGTTCATCTCGACGGCGCCGACCGGTGATGCCAATCCGGTCGCGTGGGCCAAGCGGATGCGGTTCTGGACGGCGTGCCACGAAATGGGACACGCCTTCAATCTGGCGCATTCGTGGCAAAAGCAACACCCGCCGGACTGGGGTACCCCGTGGATTCCGCTGGCCAACGAGCCGGAAGCCCGCAGCTTCATGAATTACCCCTACAATGTGTCCGGCGGCCAGACGGCGTTTTTCTCCGACTTCGCCTTTCGGTTCAGTGACAATGAGTTGATATTCATGCGCCATGCGCCGGAGCGGTTTGTGCAGATGGGGAATGCCGATTGGTTCGATCACCATGGATTCGAGCAGGCGAGTGCTTCACCGGAGCCTGCGTTGAAGCTCAATCTTCGCGTCGATCGGGCCCAAGCCACGTACCAATTCCTCGAACCGGTCGTGCTCGAGCTCAAGCTCACCAATATCGGTCCGCGTCCGATAGTGCTGGAAAAGGAATTGTTGTCCATGACGGATCACATGACCGTCATCGTCAAGAAGCGGGACAAGCCGGCCCGGCAGTACCTGCCCTTTGCGCGCTATTGCCATGACATGCAGGCTCAGGTGGTGATGCCCGGTGAATTTGTGACCGATTCGCTCTTTATCTCTGTCGGGCGGAACGGCTGGGATATTGCCGAGCCGGGCTATTACACGATCCAGATCGCCCTCCATATGGAGACGGAGGATATTGTCTCTGAGGCTCTGACCATCCGTGTCGCTCCTCCACGGGGCTACGACGAAGAATTCATTGCGCAGGACTTCTTCTCTGATGACGTCGGCCGCATCCTCAATTTCGACGGCAGCGCCATACTTCGTCGAGGGAACGATACGCTCAGGGAGGTGAGCGAGCGGTTCGGCGATCGTGCGGTGGCCAATCATGCGCGTGTGGCCCTGGCTGCGCCGCTGGCCAGGGACTACAAGGTGCTCGACATGGGCGATCGAATGGGAGAGATGGCCTCCGCAAAGGAGGCCGGAGGACGTCTCCGTCGAGCCGCGCCCCGTATTGAGGAGGCTCGGCAGCTCTATACGAGCGCTCTGCTTGAGAAGAAAGATCAGGCGATTGCGACCTTGGGACGGACCGACTATGAATATTATCTGGGCCGGTTCAGAGAGTCATTGATGGAGCATGGAGCCGTGCTGAAGAAAGAGCCGCGGGACGTCAAACGAGATGCCAAGCGTGAGAAGAACGGTGACATCGAGCACACGATGAGAGTGATTAAGGAGACGCTCTCCAGCCTCAAAGATCAGGAGCCGGTCTCTCGCTAAGCCGGCAAGGGCGGTGGAGAAGCGGGCTGATGCCTGACGGCATCGGCCCGCTTCCTCTGAGCGTCTACGAGGGTTCAGCGCGGCCCGGATAGGCTGGTGCGTGGTCTAAACCGACAGGGCCAGGTGATAGACAGAGAATTGCTGATCGCGGTTCCATCCCGCTGAGCGGTAGAGCGCCTGGGCGGCGTCGTTCGTGAGCGCGGTTGAGAGCGAGAGACGCACCGCTCCGAGTGAAACCGCAAAGGTGGCGGCAGCGGACAACAGTGAAGAGGCCACGCCGGTTCTGCGAGCCTGTTCCTGCACGAAAAGATCGTTGAGAATAAAAATCCGCGCCAGCGAGACGGACGAAAAGCTCGGATAGAGCTGTACGAATCCGATCGCCATCTCTCCCTGATGCGCAATGAACAGCGTCGACTCCCTGTTTGCAAATCGGGCAAGCAGGAACGTCCGCGCGGCGGCCACATCGCTGGTCCGACCGTAAAACTGACGATAGGCGTCGAAGAGTGGAACGAGTGGTTCGACATCATCGACGGTGGCTTGTCTGATGGTATGTGTCATAGATCTCCGGCGGGCATTGTGAGTAGCCTGCTAACCCGGATTATTCATGAATGCCGTCGCGAGGCGTTCGGGACCGAATCCCGCCGACGCAGGCGTACCGGCAGTCCGTCGAGGAGGCCGAACGAGAACAGCCCCGCCGGGCGTGAGGATCGGACGCCGGAGCAGGCATTGATGAATAGTCCGGGCTAGAGGACGCCTCGTTCGATCTCTTCCAGATACAGAAAGTCCGGCGCTTTCACGCCGGCATCTCGCCTCAATTCGACCAACTCCGGAGACTCGAAGAAGCGCCGGGCGCTCTCTAGCGAAGACCAGGCCGAGAAGTGGACGATGCGGTTGGCATCTTCGTTGTAACGCAGGAGTTGGTAACTGATTTCCCCGGCACGTTTCCGCCGATCCGCCGCGCCATCGAACACGGCTTTCCAAGCCGGGTAGGCTTCGACTTCGTGAATAATCAACACATGGGGCATGTGAACTCCAGAATGAGTGGTGCGGCTCAGTGTACTGCAAAGGCAGAGGGGGATGCATCACGATGGAAGCGAAGGGGTCACAATGAAGGGGCTGTCGGAGGGTATGCAGAATCGGGAAAGGTGTTACATGAGGGGAAGGGAAATGTTCAGGGCGCAATGTGAAATGCCCAGCGCAACCTGGCAACACCGGACCACCCCGCGCCGTGCACTCGTTTCGGGCGCTTGTTTCTTTCGCTACGTTTTGTGTTTGAGCAAGTCTGAGAGATGGGCGAACGGCGTGAAAGTCGAAGGTTGATCTTGCTTCCGGCGCGGCGGCGGTTCATCCGACGCATCAGCTGCTTGATACCGCTGGTGCTCATTGTCGTGACAATAGAGACAGAGCAACTCCCAGTTGCTCCCGTCGGGCGGATTGTTGTCGTGGTTGTGGTCCTTGTGGTGGACCGTGAGCTGGCTCAGCTTCTTTCCGTCGAATTCACGCCCGCAGTGCGCACAGATCCACGGCAATAATTTGAGCGCGCGTTCTCGAAGATTATGGTCGCGCTGAGACTGGTTGCTCCGTGTCATGCGAGCCTCCGTGGGGAAGGCGACTCGTCACAAGGCTATTTTAGCGCAAGTCTGAAAGGAACGCCTGCTACCGCCGTGAAATGGGACTAGCGAATCAACTGGTCATATTCGGCGTGTATTCCAATCCAAAACCAGACGATTCCGTCCGCTGTCTCTACTCCCACCGCCCGGTAACTGAGACTCACACGAGCGGTCCAGTATCGACCTACCTTTTTGAAATGCAAAGACGGATGCTGAGGGTTTGCCTTCAGGAGTGCAAAGGCTTTGTCGGCTTGTTCACGGATCGGAGCCGGGAGGGCGTTATAGCAGGACCAAAACTCTGGTGAAGCGTGATGGATCAAAGTTTCGTTGACTGCCCGGAAGTGTGGGCACGAAGCGCCTTATTGGCCAGCGCATCAAGCTTGCCGGCTTGGACATCGGCTTCGAACTGGCGGTCCCAGGCCTCGGCGTCAAACGCGGCATACCAAGAACGGAACGCGGCAAGCTCTGCGGGAGAAAGCTTCTCAATCTGCTGCTCGATCGCTTCGACGTTGCTCATCCATCACCTCACTGCCGAGTATACCAGCCTCCAAAGCGAGTGTCAGCCACTTCATGTGGGGCCGCCACGTGCCACGAAATGATTCCCGGCACCTTTTATCCACTTTGACGTGCTACCGTTTTTCAGGCGGGATGGCTCGAATCGCTGCTGCGAACGACTCATGAGCCGCGAGATCAACCGGCCTGTGTTTGATGGTTATGCCAGCCGGATCCTTTCCCAGAAAATTGTCACCTTTCCAGTTCTTCGACGGCCTGATGGGTCTGGGCACGAAGCCGCCGCCACAGTTGGGACAGACATTGCTCAACACGTGCTCCACGCAGGCGGCACAGAACGTACATTCATAGGAGCAGATGCGCGCGTCCAATGAGTCGGGTGGCAGAGCTTTGTTGCACTGCTCGCAGGTCGGCCTGAGTTCCAACATGGCGATTCCTTTTATGTGGAGCGGCTCGCGCAGTAGTCTGCGAGGCCAAGTCTACTGCAAAGTCGGAGGCGTATCCATCGCTCTGGAGGCGAGGGGGAATGGGGGGAATGTTCAATGATCAATGTTGAATGGTCTGGATAAGCGGCGAGGGGCACCTCACAGATGACGAAGGAGCCGGTCCGCCACGCGCCGCGAAATGGTTCTGGAGCCATCCCCTCCTAGCTGCCTTCTTAGTCAGCTGCTGTTGGAGTGGTGGCTACCATTGAATTGCCCATTTGTTATCCAATTCTTGCCCGTCAACAAAATTGATGCCTAGTTGTTTTCCGTACTCTACAGCCCTATTAATTATCTGCCCTGAGGCCAGCTCGAAGAAATAACAGATTTCTCCCAAATCTCTTGCTGACAATTTGACGCGATTGCCTATTTGAAAGGAAGAAAGGCGCTCACACCACCGCCACTTAATTACGCCAACCTCTTCAAACGGGTAGGGGTCTTTCAGCGGAGTTGGGGTTGGGATTGTCATCCCGGATGGAGTTTCGGCGAAAAATTCTACCCCTAACCAACGAATTTCAAGCTCACCATTCTTTTGACAATCTTCAGGCCCTACGATGCCACGTCGATGCGTGAGGCAATGCCGGGCTCGGTTAATGCTAATCAATATTTCAGGGTCGTCAGGTTTGACTGAATACATTTCATTCAATAGTGCAAGCTTTTCTGCTATCCCCTTGTATCGGAAGCCTTCAAGCGAAACCGGGCGGCACTTCTCAGCCGCATCCGAATAATGCAGTCTCATTCCGTTACATGCCCAATCAATCTCATCAAGGAACGTACCGAATGTCTCAAGCAGCTCCCGTAAGCCGCATGTGATGATCCATGTTGCAAACTCTTTATTGCATACTAAAGCGACATCTTCGCTTGGGTCATCGGGAAGTAAAGCGAGATGCCGCACATCCTCAAGATCCAAGTCATATTCGCTACATCTCTTTGCGGAGTTTAATCCGAGCGCTACGAATACCGCCGTGCGTCGGACAGCACGGTCTGCGATCTCCTTTATAGTCACAAAGCTAATATGGGAATTGTCGCGTGCCATTGAAACATTCTTGGGATTGGATAGGCGCTGACAGTTTACTTTTTTCGGTTAGGTTGGTCTATGCATTAGGCAGGGGAAATTGCTACCGATGGCTGCGAAGACTTCTTCGAGGCTCGAGGAAAGTGAAGCAGAGCTTATTCCGATAAAAGTTGCAGACATTACTTTCCTCTCCTGCTAATTATTGAGAATAAATGTACTCGGAGTGTCAGGAAAGGGAGGAAGGTGATGCCCAATATAGACGACCATAATCTCCCGAACAACGAGAGACCAGACCTTACCCCCTATCTGATCCATTTGACCAAGGGAAATAAGAAACATTCTGGCTTGGAAAATCTTATAAGTATCTTGAAGGACGGAATCATTAAGGGAACTACTACCTATATCCAAGGAAATCGAAAAGCGGCATGCTTCATGGACATTCCTTTTGTTTCACTCAAATATGTCTGTTCCGAAGACAACAAGAAACGCTATGAACCCTATGGTGTAGTGATCAAAAAAACGACCGCATATGACAGAGGCGCTCGTCCCGTTCTGTACTTATCCAATAAGGAATGCGGGGATCTAGGCATCACTGCCAGTAATCTGCCAGACGAGCTATGGCGGATAGTTACTCTTCAGGCTTCAGATGAGAAAGGAATTTGGGGCGTAAATTGGATGCATGAACGGGAGTGGAGATGCCCTAATCAGTTTAAGTTGCCTTCTGAAGTGTTGGCGGTTCTCGTCGAATCCTCGAAGGAGGCTGAGGAATTGTTACAAAAAATTGCATCAAACCCACCCAGATTTAAATGCAGACCAAGAAGTGTCATTCCCTTAAATGTCATCTGCCAAGGACTGGTTTATTGAAGGTCCTAAGTGTTTCTAACTGAGAAGGGATATCACCCACCAGCAATGGTTCCAGATGTCTTTCTACTACTCACCTGGTTTACCGACCGAAATAGTTCTTTATAAGGAAGCGGATATCGCCGCAGGCCTGTGTCATTCAGCGTTGCCGGGTGATGCATTATCATGGCAGGCCTTGTTGACGGTTTTTTTTGAAGACCGTCTTGCTTCTTCACCGGAAGGTGGCTTGCTTGCTCTCCCCCTGCGCGCCTTCAACCAAGGTATTCGAATTCTCTCTACCTTTTTCTATCGGGGAGTCGCCAAGGCTGCCTTCGACTGCACGCATCGGACGAGCACCATCGCATCGTGCGCGTTCTGGGAGGTGCGCGACGCGAGGAATAACGAGCGTCACGTTTGCGCACGCCGGCGAGACGGTGAGCCGGCCGTGTCCGCAGAGGGCATCTTGGCCGCTCCTTGTCCCCACCCTTCGGCCCATATCGCGCCTTCCCCTAGGCCCTCTTCTCATGGCTGGTTTCATTGATTGTGCGGGAAAGGGTGTCGTAGAATTATTCGTTACAAGTCGGCCCTAATACAGGGTGTGCCACTCAACCGAAAGGCTGCAGGTGAAAACGGTCGCTACGCTCCCGCGTCCTATTACCGACTATCAGTCTCTGTCTGCCGAAGAACTCTTTGAACGGACGCGTGCGGCCAAACGGACGCTTGGCGAGCGGGTCATGGTTCTCGGCCATAATTATCAGCGCGATGAAGTCATTCAACATGCCGATTTTCGTGGCGATTCCCTGATCCTGGCGCAAGTCGCTGAGCAGCGTTCCGATCGCCCATATGTGGTGTTTTGCGGCGTGCATTTCATGGCGGAAACCGCCGATGTGCTAAGCCGGTCCAATCAAACGGTCATTCTCCCCGATATGGCGGCGGGCTGTTCCATGGCCGACATGGCCGCGATCGAACAGGTGGAGCAGTGCTGGGAGGCGCTGGGTAGGATCGTACCGGTCGAGGAAACAGTTATGCCCGCGGTCTATGTGAATTCCGCGGCGATTCTGAAGGCGTTTTGCGGCGAACATGGCGGGCTCACGTGCACGTCGTCGAATGCCCGCAAGGTGATCGAATGGAGCTGGGCGAGACGTGAGAAGATCCTCTTTTTCCCGGATGAGCACCTGGGCCGCAACACGGCCAACAAGATGGGCATTCCTCGCGAACAGATGATCGTGTGGGATCCCTACATGCCGCGCGGCGGCAACTCGGTTGAAGCGATTCAGCGGGCCAAGTTGATCCTCTGGAAGGGCCATTGCAGCGTGCACCAGATGTTCCAGCCGTCCCACGTGGACTATTTCCGCAAGCAGTACCCGGACGTGAAGGTCATCGTCCATCCCGAATGCCATGAGGATGTGGTGAACAAGGCCGATCTGGTGGGCTCGACGGAGTACATCATCCGCACCATTACGGCGGCGCCGGCGGGCACCACCTGGGCGGTCGGGACGGAACTGAATCTGGTCAATCGCCTGAAGCATGAGCAGACCGACAAGAAGGTGTTCTTCCTGTCGTCGACCGTCTGCCAATGCGCGACCATGTACCGGATCGACGCCCCGCATCTCTGCTGGGCGCTGGAAAACCTTGCCGACGGCCATGTCGTCAACCGGATTGTGGTCCCGGATGACGAAAAGCAGTGGGCGAAGGTGGCGTTGGACCGTATGATGGGGCTCAGTTAGCAGGCTGTTGAGAAAGTCCGCCAGCGGCGTTCTCGCGTCACTCAGAGGCTCACCGTACGGCACCGAGTACGATTCGCCTCTTCGCTCGCTGCGGCCTTGCTGGACGGTCTTTCTGAACAGCCTGCGTGGCATCCAGATCCGATCGCTCGCCTTGCGCTCTCTTTCTTTCCTGAAGGTGGTGTGAGGGCTGTCAACGCACTGCTAGGCGGCTCAGGTACTAACAAACCACTGGTTCCTCTCGCCTCGTTTCGGTATAGTCCTCTCTTTACGCGCATTTCATGACTCTTTTGTTCCTCAGATAGATCATCCTATGGACTATAAATCGACCCTCAACTTGCCGAAGACCGACTTCCCGATGAAGGCGAACCTGCCGCAGCGGGAGCCGGAGATGCTGGCCCGATGGACGCAGGAAAAGCTGTACGAGCGTATCCAGGAGTCCCGCCAGGGTTTTCCGCGCTATGTGTTGCACGACGGGCCACCGTACGCGAACGGGCGGATCCACATCGGCCACGCGCTGAACAAGATTCTGAAAGACATCATCATCAAGTCGAAAACGATGTCCGGCTATCAAGTTCCTTACGTGCCCGGCTGGGATTGCCACGGACTGCCGATCGAGCATCAAGTCCTGAAGGAACTGGGGGATAAGAAGCGGGATTTGGATGCCCTCGCCATCCGCAGGCTCTGTAAGGAATATGCCGAGAAATACGTCTCGATTCAGCGGGAAGAGTTTCAGCGCTTGGGGGTGCTGGGTGACTGGCAACAACCCTATCTCACGTTGAATCCCGCCTATGAAGGCACGATCATTCGGGAGTTCGGGCGCTTCGTTGAGCGGGGCGGGGTCTACAAGGGCCTGAAGCCGGTCTTGTGGTGCACCCAGGACCAGACCGCGTTGGCCGAAGCGGAAGTCGAATACGACGATCACACGTCGCCCTCGGTCTATGTGAAGTTTCCGCTGGTAAGTCCCCTGGCTGTCTTGAGCAAGCGGTTCGGCGGGCTTGCATTTCCTGCCGATGTGAAGAGCGCCTCCGTCCTGATCTGGACGACCACCCCTTGGACCCTGCCGGCGAACCAGGCCGTGTGTCTGCATGCCGACATCGACTATGCCTTTGTGCAGGTCGGCGACGAGCTGCTCGTCATCGCCGAGAAGTTGGTGGAGTCGGTGGCGAAGGCCTGCGGTCTTCCCCCCTACCACGTTGTGGGCGTCAAAAAAGGCGCTGAGGGGTTCGAAGGGTTGGAAACGCAACGCCCATTGACCACCGGCCTGTCACCGCTGCTTCTGGGCGACTTCGTCACGTTGGAGCAGGGAACGGGTTGCGTGCACATCGCGCCGGGCCACGGTATGGAAGACTATCTGCTGGTGTTGGATCACAATGCCAAGGCCAGTGTCGGTGAGCGGCTGGAAATCCTGGCGCCGGTGGATAACGGCGGGAAGTTCACGGCCGCTGTTCCGGAGTTCGCCGGGCAACATGTCTTCAAAGCCAATCCCAAAATCGTGGAGCGCCTCAAGGAAAACGGCCGCTTGCTCGGCCACGGATCGCTCAACCACTCCTATCCCCACTGCTGGCGTTGCAAGCAGCCGGTCATCTTCCGCGCGACCGAACAGTGGTTCGTCTCGATGGAGACGAATGAGTTGCGGAAGGAAGCGCTGGCGGAGATTGAACGGGTGCGCTGGATTCCTGCCTACGGGCGCGACCGGATCAACGGAATGATCCAGAATCGGCCCGATTGGTGTCTCTCGCGCCAACGTGTCTGGGGCACGCCGATCCCGGGTTTTACCTGCGTGAAGTGCGGCAAGGTGCTAGCGCATCCGCGGGTGATCGATCATGTCGCCGATTTGATCGGCCAACATGGGACCGACTATTGGTTTGCCAACCAGGCTGCCGCATTGCTACCTGCCGGGACTCAGTGCGAAGGTTGCGGCGAAGCCGAGTTCGAGAAGGAGCGTGACATTCTGGACGTGTGGTTCGAGTCCGGCGTGAGTTATGCGGCTGTGCTGAAGAGTCGCCAGTGGTATCCGGCGGATTTGTATCTGGAAGGATCGGACCAGCATCGCGGCTGGTTCCATAGCGCGCTGTTGGCCGGCGTGATCACCGACCATCGCGCGCCATATAAGGCCGTGCTGACGCATGGATTTGTATTGGACGGGGCGGGGCGGAAGATGTCCAAGTCGGCGGGCAACGTCGTGGCGCCGCAGGATGTGATCAAACAATCGGGTGCGGAAATTCTCCGCCTCTGGGTGTCGGCGCAGGACTATCGTGAGGATCTGCGGATTTCCCAGGAAATCCTGAACCATCTCATCGAAGCCTACCGCAAGATCCGAAACACCTGCCGGTTCCTGCTGAGTAATCTCTACGACTTCGATCCGGCGCAGCACCGCGTGCCGTTCGAGCAGTTGCCTGAACTGGATCGATGGGCCTTAACCAAGCTGGGAGCTTTAATCAATCGCATCCAGCTCGATTATAAAGAGTTTGAGTTTCATGCTATTTTTCATGAGCTCAATAACTTTTGTTCAGTGGATATGAGTTCGGTCTATCTGGACGTGTTGAAAGACCGTCTCTATACCTTCCGCAAAGATCATCCTTTGCGTCGCAGCGCTCAAACAGCAATGTTAGAGGTTTTGATTGCTATCACCAAGCTAATGGCTCCGATAATGAGCTTTACGGCTGATGAAATCTGGCGCATGTTGCCCGAGTCGGCACGTGGTGGAGTGGAGGTGTTCAGTGTACATCTGGCGAGGTTTCCAGAGCTGAAGCAAGAATGGGTTAATCCAGAGCTCGAACAAGAGTGGGATGACTTTCTTCTCCACGTGCGAAGTCTAGTGCTCGGCAAATTAGAGGAAAAACGAAGAGACAAGATTATCGGCTCCTCCCTCGAAGCCAAGGTTATTCTCTACGCGCAACGTACAAGTCCTGCGCAGTACGATTTCCTAAAGCCTTATGAAGACTTTCTGCCGGCTCTTTTCATCGCATCCCAGGTCGAGTTGCGGGCAGTAGATCAAGTACCGACTGATGCGCACCTGTTAGTAGAGCTTGGCGAGGGGCTTGCTGTTGACGTAGTTCAAGCGGACGGTACCAAATGCGAACGGTGCTGGAATTATCGTGCAGCCGTGGGAAGCTTCCCCGACCATCCGACCCTCTGCGACCGTTGCGTTGAGGCGGTCCGTTGAGCAGCTCTGTCCGTTATCTGCTGCTTGGTGTGCTCAGCCTGGCGATCGTCGTGCTGGATCAAGTCACCAAGCTCTCCGTCATGGAGTCCATGCGGCTCCATGAATCCATTCCGGTCATCACCAACTTCTTCAGCATCACCTACATCCGGAACCCCGGCGCGGCCTTCGGGTTTCTCTCCTCCAGCAGCAGTTCGTTCCGGTTCGTGTTTTTTGGAGTGACCTCGGTTTTTGCCGTGGGTCTGCTCGGGACGATTCTGGTCCGCATGCCGAAGGATGATTGGATGGGGCGTCTGAGCGTGGCGGCGATTCTCGGCGGGGCGATCGGGAATTTACTGGACCGCTTGCGCTACGGGGAAGTGATCGACTTTCTGGACTTTTATTTCAACGCCTACCATTTTCCTGCGTTTAACGTCGCCGACTCGGCGATCACCGTCGGGGTGGCGTTTCTGATTCTGCACTTCGCGTTGGAGAAGGAGCCGGAGGCGACTCCGGTGGTACCCGACAACCCTCCTTCCTGACAGGATGCTGACGAAACCCGCCGGCAGCGTTCCCGCGTCATTCTTCCTAATCAGACCGGCATCGTGATGATAAAGCCGCCTTGTTCCCGGAATTGGCGCTGCTGCTCTTCCGAAAACATGACCAGTGGTTCACTGTGGCAGAACTGGCATTCCTTAAGGGTGATGACCGCGTTCGGTTCACCGATTCCCACCAGATATTGCTTGGCGAGGACGAGGGCCTTCTCCTGATTTGTGGTCATCACGTCGAAGTGGAGCTTGCCGTTCTTTCCTTTGACCCAGGTATCGTAGACGTGGACGCTGTCCGTTTGGTTTGCCATGGTCACTCGGCTCCTTGGTATGAGTGTAGTTAGCGGACGACCAGCAGCACGATGACACCCAGTACCATGCGGTAATAGGCGAAGACGCTCAGGCTGTGGCGTTGCACATAGGTGAGGAAGGCGGCGATGACGGCCCAGGCGACGGCGAACGAGACCACCAGCCCGATGCCGAGCGCCACGTAGTCGTCCTGGCTGAATGCGGCTTGGGATTTCAGCATCTGATAAATAGTGGCGATGATCATCGTCGGCAGTGCCAGGAAGAAGGAATATTCCGTGGCGACGCGGCGGTCGAGGCCGGCCAGCAGTCCGCCGACAATGGTTGAGCCGGAACGGGACATGCCGGGAATCAATGAGGCGCATTGGGCGATGCCGACCCACAAGGCCAAGCGAGGCGTGACCTGGAGTAGTTCCTTGACGCGCACACGATCCCGCATCCGTTCGACCACCAGGATGATGATGCCGCCCACGATCAGCGAAATCGCCACGGTCGTCGGTGAGAAGAGATAGGCCTTGATCGACTTATGGGCGAGGAACCCCACGAGCGCTGCGGGCAAGAAGGCCAATCCTAAGCCGATTACAAACCAGAGGTTCGGCTGGGCTTGAATGGACTGTTGAATGAGAGTTGTCCACGAGGCATTCCCTCGGGCGGCCACGAGCGACCGGAAGTCACGCTGTTCACGGAATGCGTGCGAGGCCAGCGAGGCCAGCTTGGTGCGTTCGTAGGCGATGATGGCGAGGATGGATCCCAGCTGGATCGAAATCTCGACGTTTGAGGCGATGTCCCCGGTGAATCCGAGCGCGTGGCCGACGAGAATGAGATGCCCCGTCGAGGAGACGGGAAGAAATTCCGTCAGCCCTTCGATGACGCCGAGAATGATCGCGAGCTCCGGGCCCCAGTTCATCATAATAGTCTGATTAGGATGGTCTGTGAGTGTGCTGCTGGTCGGTTACGGGGTTGTGCTGAACGGTGATTGCATATTCCCAGACTGCTCCCTGGCAGTCAAGCGTCGTCGAAATTTGCGGAGTCGCCGCGGACTGTGGGCGACTCACCGGCAAGTACTTGGCAATCGGCAAACTTGTTGACAAAGTTGAGATGATGGCATACACACAACAAGAGAGAAGAGGTCCGATCGGTCCAGATCGAACAGGGGAGGGTCGCATGAGGCATGTGTGGATGGCTGGGCTCGCGCTGATGAGTGCGATGGCCGTCAGTGGGTGCGTAAGTGACAAGAAATACCATGAGGCGCTTGCCGATGCCGACACCGTCCGGGGAGACCTGGAGCGGGCGCGGGCGCAGAAGAATGCGCTGGAGCAACAGGTCAAGACGCTGAAAGATCTCAACGCCAAGTTCGGTTCGGAAAGCCAGATTGCCCGGGATGAACTGCAGCGGATCCAGCATGGCCGGGACAAGGAGCGCGATACCATTGAGGTCCGGACCAAGGAATTGGAAGACAAGGTCAAGCAGCTGAGTGCGCAGAATCGAAACATCAAGCAGGAGTATGACGAGGCTCGCCGACACAATGAGCAGCTGAAGGCGCTGGTCGCGCGGTATCAGAAAGAGATGAAGGAGCGCTCGCGGTCCCTAAGCTCCTCGGCCCCCGCGGAATTGACCGCGCCGTTGTCGGGCGGTGCGTCCTCGGCGAAATCGGCGCCATCGTCGAATCCGTTCGGTGGACCGGTTGAGGCTGCGGCTCCGCTGGTGTCCTTGCTGAATATCAACAAAGCGCCGTCGACCGATTTGGTCCTGACGCTGGGTGTCAGCCAGGATGTGGCCGACCGGATCGTGAGTAATCGCCCGTACCGCGTGAAGGGTGAGCTGGTGGCCAAGAATGTGGTTCCGAAGGACATCTTCGACGATATCAAGGACCGCATCACGGTCAGTCCCTAGTCGTGCCCTGAATGTCCGCTCATAGCGGACCCATAAGTTCGAAAGGCCGTTTGCCGTCATAGGCAAACGGCCTTTGTGTTTTCTGCGCCGGCGCTGTTCTGCCGTGCCCGACCGGGTGGCGGTGCTGCATCGCAAAATCGATTCCTGCTAGAATGGCCGTGTCGTTCGAGGGAGAAGGGGCCTGTCCATGCGTCGGATCGGAGTCATCGTCGGAGTCCTTGTGCTGGGCCTTGTCATCGCCGGGTATGTGTTTTTCAACGGCGAGCGAAAGGCCGTTGTGCGCTACCGCACGGTTCCTGTCGAACGGGGCACCATCGTCTCGCTGGTCATGGCGACGGGGACAATCAATCCCATCACCACGATTCAGGTCGGCAGTCAGGTGTCGGGCATGATCGAAAGCCTCCATGCCGATTTTAACTCCAAGGTCACGGCGAATCAGGTGGTGGCCCGTATCGATCCGTTTCCCTACCAGGCCAGACGCGATCAGGCGGTTGCGAGCCTGGCAAACGCCAAGGCGGCGTTCGATAAGGCCCGGATCGATCTGGCCCAACGGCGACGTGAACTGGACCGGGCCAAGTCGCTGATCGGCCAACAATTCATCTCGCAAAACGAAGTGGACGTCGCGTTGACCGCCTCCGAAGGCGCCGTTGCGCAGGTGAAGGTCACGGAGGCCGCCGTTAAACAGGCGGAAGCGATGCTGCAGGCGGCCGAACTAGATCTGAAGTATACGGTGATTCGTTCACCGGTCGACGGGGTGGTAATTTCTCGCCTGGTCGAGGTCGGGCAGCGGATCGCAGCCAGCTTTACCATCCCCATGCTGTTTCTGATTGCCGAGGATGTCACGAAGATGCAGGTCGATACCAATGTCAGCGAAGCCGACATCGGCGGGATCGCCGAGGGGAAAGCGGCTTCGTTCACGGTGGACGCCTACCCCGGAGAGCAGTTTCACGGGCGGGTGCGCCAGGTGAGAAATGCGCCGATCAACATCCAGAATGTGGTGACCTACGACGTTGTGGTCGAATTCGAGAACCCGGCGTTTCGCCTGAAGCCTGGCATGACAGCGAACGTCTCCATTGTCGTCGCGAAGAAAGAGAACATTCTCAAGGTGCCGAATTCGGCCCTGCGCTTTACCCCGCCGAAGACGGTGCGCGAGGAACAGGCCTCGGGAAGACCCGCCAAGAGTGAGGGCGGCGGCCGTATGTCCGGAGGCGGAGCCTCTGAACCAGGGACCCGCCAGTTGGCCATTTGGAAGCAGGGGGCGGACGAGGTGTTGGAACGAGTCCCTGTCGAGATGGGCATTTCAGACGGGGCCTACGCCGAAATCAGCTCCGCTTCGGTCAATGAGGGGGACCAGGTCATTATCGGGATCGACTCTCCGCGTGGGGATCGCAAGGGCGGTGACCTGCCGCCGGGATTCGGGTCCGGGCAACAGCGCGGGCCCCGGCGTGATCGTGGTCTCTAGCTGGGGGCGAAACGCTGTGTCCGTGCCGTACTCGCGTTGCTGGATGCCTCTAGTGAGTCTTCTGTTCACTGTCTCCGGCACTGCCGTGATTTCGGGTTGAGCCCCGGCGCAGTCCCGTTCCATCCGCTCCTGAGGACAGCATGGCTCCGTTGATTGTTTGCGAAGACCTCTGGAAGATTTATCGTGTCGGCGACGTTGAGGTGCAGGCATTGCGCGGCATCAACCTCACCATCGATCGCGGTGAATTTGTGGCGGTCATGGGTACGTCCGGATCGGGCAAGTCGACCCTGATGAATATTCTTGGCTGCCTCGACCAGCCCACGCGTGGTCGATATGAGCTGGATGGTTTGGATGTAGCGACGGCAAAACCGGACCTCCTGGCCGAGCTTCGCAACCGGCAGATCGGCTTCGTATTTCAAAGCTTCAATCTGATTCCCAGAACCAGCGCGTTGGAGAATGCCCAATTGCCGCTGTTTTATCGAGGCCTCTCGATCAAGGAACAGCGAAAACAGGCTGCCGCAGCGTTGCAGCGAGTCGGGTTGGCCGGTCGGGAGCAGCATTATCCCACGCAGCTCTCCGGAGGCCAGCAACAGCGTGTGGCCATTGCGCGGGCGCTGGTCGGGGCCCCCTCGATTCTTTTTGCCGACGAACCGACAGGCAACCTGGATACGGCTTCGAGCCGGGAGATCATGAGTATTCTCGAAGAACTCAACCGCCAAGATGGCATCACCATCATCCTGGTGACCCACGAATCCGATATCGCCGCCTATGCCTCACGCGAACTGGTCATGAAGGATGGCCGGATCACCCAGGACGTGCGGCGGGCCCCGCATCTGACTGTCGTGCAGTAGGACGCCCATGCCGGCTTTTATTCTCCTCACCGTGATGACCGCGCTACGGATTCTCAGCCGTAACCGGCTTCGCGCCGGGCTGACCATGCTGGGCATCGTCATCGGTGTGGGCGCGGTGATTGCGATGGTGAGTATCGGGCAGGGCGCCCGCGCGGCGGTGCAGGCGCAGGTGGCCAGCATGGGAACGAATGTGATCATCATCATGCCGGGCTCCACCACCGTCAGCGGGGTGCGGGGCGGTCAGGGCGGGGCCGTGACGTTGACCGTCGGAGACGCAGCCGATTTGAAAAAGCGGAGCCCCTTGTTGTCGGACACCGGCTGGGCCAAGCGGGATGTGATGCAGATCGTCAACGGTAATCGCAACTGGAACGGTCCCGTCAACGGGATCTCTCCGAGTTATCTTACGATTCGGGACTGGTCGTTCACCGGCGGAGGACCGTTTACCCAAACCGACTTGGAGAGCGCGGCTCGCGTGGCGCTGATCGGGCAGACGACGCTGGAAAATCTGTTCGATCCCGGCGAGGAGGCGATCGGTGCGACGATTCGTATCAAGAATGTGCCGTTTCAGGTTGTCGGCGTGCTGGCTCCAAAGGGGCAATCGGCGCAGGGCTCGGATCAGGACGATGTGATTTTTATCCCCTTTACGACCGCGGAGCGGAAGGTGTTCGGCAGTCAGTTCTTGGGCTCGGTCGGGGCCTTGTTTGCGTCCACGGAGCGGAGCGCCGATTTGCCCGAGGCGGTCGATCAGATCCGGGAGGTCTTGCGGGCGCGACATCGCCTCCAAGGCGAGCAGGCGGACGATTTCACTATTCGGACGCAGGTCGATATCGGAAAGGTGCAGGAGAGCACGAGCCAGACGCTGACGGTCATGCTCTTTGCCATCGCCTCCGTATCGTTGCTGGTCGGCGGGATCGGCATCATGAATATTCTGCTGGTGTCGGTGACGGAACGGACCAGGGAGATCGGGGTGCGTATGGCGGTGGGCGCCAAGCGGCTGCACATTCTGATGCAGTTTCTGATCGAGGCGGTCACGCTGAGCCTGTTCGGCGGTGTGATCGGCGTGGTCGTCGGCATCGTCGGCGCTCGACTGACCACTGTGATTGCAGGATGGCCGACCATCATCTCGCTCGATGCGATCGTGACCGCCTTTGTGTTCTCGCTGGGTGTCGGACTGTTTTTCGGGCTCTATCCCGCCAACAAAGCCGCGCGACTCAATCCCATCGAAGCCCTGCGCTACGAATAACGCTCCAGACTGAACCGCGGGTCCTTGGCCGCGAGATGGATCCGACGGGGTGTGAGCGGAGCTGGGAAGGGATTAGTGAAACGCTCGTTCGAATTCCGCGGGAATGGTGCCCAGCACGGAACGTATCCCCCGGGGAGGGGCTTCTGCGTCCTGGTTGGCAAGGTCGATGACAAGTGGGACGATGTAGGGTTGCCCCGAGGGATCGTGGGTAATGGTGACGATGGGCTGATGGAGCTTTCCTGAGTTGATGACTGACACGATGGCCCGCTCGCCGGTGGTCAGCGAGACATAGCTATACACCGGATAAATCCCCATCACTTTGACGAAGAGCGAGATCAGCCGGTTTTCGTATCTGCCTTCCTGCCCTTCCTGGTAGAGCCGCTGTAATGACTGATGCGGGGTGAGGGGTGAGGCGCCGCCGAATCCAGTCAGCAACTCGTCGTAGCGATCCGTGACCATTACAATCCGTGTCATGTCTGACGTGAAGGCGCCGCCGGTTTCCGCAGGAAATCCGCTTCCGTTCAAATACGCATGGTGCTCCGCCACAATCTGTTCCACCGACGGGGAGAAGCCGTTCCGGCGTTCGAGCAGAATGGCGCCTGCGCGCGCGTGGGCTTCATAGGCTTGCCGGTTCTGTTCGGAGAGGGTGGTCGAGGTGTCGTGAATCCGTTGGAGAATGTTCGGCGGGACCTGCATGAGTCCGATGTCGTGAAGGAGCGCGCCGGTGGCTAACTCCTGGATGGCCAGGAGGTTATAGTCTGCCGCATGGGCCAGAATCATCGAAAAGCTGCAGGTGGCAAGGGCGTGCTGGCTGAGCGGGGCATTGCCCGCGCGCCCTTGGTTGAACGCCATGAAAAGGGCATGAGTGTTGAGCGCTTGGGCGACGGCACTGATCGCATGCACGGTGTGCGTGGCTTCCTCCGGATCGACGATGCCTGTTTGTGCGATGCGCGAGAAGGTGTTCTGCACCGACGCTTCGAGTTGTGCACGAGCGGTTCTGGCCGTCAGCAGTTCCTGCGTCATCGCGGCGAGGGAGCGCACTTCCGTCGCGGGGGGAGACGGGGTGTCCAGCGGCTTGGTGGTGCCGTTCGGTTCGTCCTGTACCGACGTGGAGGTGCCTGGGATATCCAGGCCCCGGGCGGGGTCGATGGACAGGTGTTTCACCCCCGCGCGCCGTAATTTCTCGATCTGTTCGTCGGTCCGGATCAGGAACGAATGCCGCATGAAGGGCGAACGGAACCAGGCTACGTCGATTTTGGCGACGTGCATGCCGATCTGGAGCGCATCGATGTCGATCGGTCGGTATGCCATAACGTATGGGCGTCGCAGGCCCGCCGCTCTTTTGCGGTCTCCCTGCGCTGTGTTACCGGTCTCGCCGGCTGTCGGATCGAGGGGCCGGACGCACCACTAGCGGGCCTCAAGGGAGGTGAGACAAGTGGCATCGGGTGCTGCAGGCGGCACCACCGACAACAGTAGTTCCATGCGAGGATTGTCGCGATCCTGATACTTGTAGAGGTGAGTTTCGACCACCCGATTATCGTTCAGTCCCAGGCCCTCACATAAGGCGTCTTGTGCGATCTTGAGTCCTCCGTCGGTATCCCGACGCAGTGCCGAGGCGAAGAAGAATTGTATGGATAACGAGAGGTTCGCCTGGCTCAAGGTTCGTCTTAGAGTACCACGATGAGATGATTGGGCAAGCGCAACCAGAATTTGTTGCCCGACCAGTTCCTTGAATGCACGGCCTTTGGCGGAGAGCAGCCGGCGCCCGTTGACGGTGGCATATTGATGATTGACGCTGGGTGGAACGGGCAAGGTGAGGGCAATGGAATCTACGGTCACTCGAACGGATAGTGGGGCGGAAGCGAGGGGCGTAACCGGAGTGCGCGCGCGGACGGACATGCGCGACAGAACGGGTTGCTGTGCGGAAAGGGCTGCCTCCTGAGCCGGGGGTCTGAAGGAAGTCGTCCGGATCGGGATGGGGGATTGTCGAGGGCGGGACACGCGGCGCAAGGGCCTGCCTATCAACTAGAGAAGATTTTGGATCTTCGCCATATCCTGCTCGTACCGGTCTTCCGTCCTGGTGAGATACCGTCGCCATTCCGACGGGCCCCAGACTTCCAGACGGTGATACATGCCTACGAGGAAGATTTCCTGGTCTTCATCCATCGGGACGAGCTTGCGAAGACGGCTCGGGATCAGTACGCGACCGGCCTTGTCGATATCCGAGGTGCCGGCTTGCGACATTACATGGTGCATGAACAGGCGGCTCTGGTCCTCATCCAGGGTGATTCTGGTCCGTTCAAGGACCTTTTCCCATTCCTTGGCTGAATACATCCAGAGTGTCTGCTCGGTATTCTTGACGAACATGACCTGATTGCCCTCGGCTTCGAGACGTTCTCGGAGGGGAGAGGGGATCAGAAAGCGTCCCTTGTCATCGACTTTGCAGAGGTATTCGCCGGCAAACATTATCGGCAGCCTCGCAGTTGCGGGTGGCTACAGTGAAGAGTCGATGGAACTGGACGTAGGCGCATGGTAATCAGACGGTTAGCCATTTCTTCGCTGATGGTAGGAGACAAGGCCAATCCTGTCAAGTGAATATTCATGACCGGGGCGGTCACTCGAAGTCGGTCTGGTCCATTCCAGGTGGAACAGCGCCCCCCCCTTCCATCGCCGCTTCGACGTCATCCCCGAGGTCTTCTCCCATTTCCTGCCCCATTTTTTTCATGAGCCGGGCCATGCTCTGAGGGTCGTTTTCGTCAAATCCGCTCAGATTGCTTGGATCGGACAGGGCTTCAAGGCGTGCTTCGTCCGATTTCGGAGAGGCAAACCGGGAGAGCAGTCGCTCCAGATCAGGACTCTGGCAGTGGCCGCATGTCTGTTGGGGCGCAGCGCTGATGCTGAGGATCAATCGGGTGGTTCGTTTTCCACATTGGCGACAGCGATATTCGTAGATCGGCATGAACTAAACCCTCAGTGCTTGAGGTTGATCGACGGCCGATGGAGGCAGCCAGGTCTCCGGCACCATGCCGGTATCCAGGGAACGCGCGAGCGTGAGCACCGCGACGTCTTTGGCACCGGCGTTGAGCAGGACTTTGGCGCATTCGTTGACGGTGGTGCCGGTGGTAAAGACATCGTCGATGATCAGGATGCGTTTGCCGGTCACTTCCCCTGGGGCGCGCAGGGCGAACGCCCGGTGAAGGTTCTGCAGGCGTGACGAGCGGGGGAGCGTGGTCTGGGGGTCGGTATCGACGATGCGAACCAGGTTCCGATAGGATACAGGCCTTCCAAGTACAGGCCCGACGCGGTCGGCGAGGAGCAGGGATTGATTAAACTCTCTTTGCCGAAGGCGGTTGGGGTGGAGCGGGATCGGCATGAGAAGATCCGCCTCCAGATCTGCGGGAAGAGCCTGGGCGAGCAACGCACCGAGCGCATCCGCCAGGACCACCTTGCCGCGGTATTTGAAGAGGGCAATGGCGTCCTGGAGCGGAGAGCAGTAGGCATAGGCCGCCCACACCTGTGAGTAGCGCGGTGCGCGGGTCCGGCAGTCGTGGCATTCGTGGGTCGGGCTATGGAGTGTGGCGTACGGAGAAGCGAAGGGGCGATGGCATCGGGAGCAGGACGGCCCTTGTAGCGGTCGAATCAGCCCCCAGCATTGGCGGCAGAAAAACGGTGTGGGGTCGTCCGTGAGGGGCTGTTCGCACGTGGCGCAGTCCGACGGAAGCAAGAGTCGTGTGGCCTGCCTGATGATGCCTGCGAACAGTGCGTGTGAGCTCATTGTCTGGGTCCAAGAGGCGTGACGGACGCGCGTTGTGATCGCGTTGGGATTGTGTACGGAAGACCCCTCAGTCGTCAAGGTTGTGGGGTGCAAACCGGGTGTGGTATAGGACCACTCACCTGCATCTCCCGCACTCCGTTAGGGCTATCGATTCCCATCATGCAAGATCCCGCCAACATGCTGGTACAGGTGCAGAATCTTTCGAAAGAATATCGCCGCGGGCAGACGATTGTGTCGGCGTTGCAGGACGTGACCCTCGACGTGAAGGCGGGAGAGTTCTGTGCCTTCGTCGGGCCGAGCGGGTGCGGGAAGAGCACGCTGCTGAATCTCATCGGCGGGCTCGATCGGCCCACCTCGGGAGCCATCGCCATTGAGAACCGGCCTGTGACCCATGCGAGCGCCACCGAATGGACCCGCTTGAGGCGAGAGTTGATCGGAATTGTCTTTCAGGCCTTCCACCTTATTCCCGGCCTGACGGTTGGGGAGAATGTCGCCTTGCCTTTGCTGCTGAGGGGGGAACGGGGGGCCGCGGTGGCCGAGCGGGTCAACGAAGTCTTGGAGGCGGTGCGGATGGACAGGCGACGTTCGCACCGGCCGGGTGAGTTGTCGGGAGGGGAGCAGCAGCGCGTCGCGATTGCCCGGGCGATCGTGCATCGACCACGACTTGTTCTGGCGGATGAACCGACCGGGAATCTCGATTCCAAGCAAGGGGCGGACATCGTCAGCCTGTTCCGTACGTTACCGCAACGGTTTGGTCACTCGGTCTTGCTGGTGACGCACAGTGAGAGCGCGGCCGACGCAGCCGACTATGTGTGGCATATGCGGGATGGCCGATTGGTGAATTGTGTCCGGCATTAGGCCGAACGGTTGTGTACTATGTCTGTGAAGGCGGCTCGTCGCTCGGAGAGAGGCGTCACGACTAACGCGTCGCGAATTTCAAAGAGAACGGGGGAGGAACGCCAACGGGATTATTCCACGTCCTGTCGGGAGAAAGGATCAGCATGGATTTAAGCGTCACTATTGCGGGAGTAAAATTTCCGACCTGTTTCATGAATGCCTCCGGAGCGCTCTGTGTGACGCGGGAGGAACTCATTACGCTGGGGCGTTCCCGTGCCGGCGCCATCGTGACGAAATCGATGACCCTGGAGCCACGGGTTGGTAATCCTGAACCGCGGTATTACGGATTTACGGGGGGCTCCATCAATTCCATGGGGCTGCCGAATCTCGGGTATCGAGCCTACGCGGAGATGATCCCCGAACTCACCCGTTTCGGCAAACCCGTGATCGCCAGCATTGCCGGCCTGTGTGAGGACGACTTTCTCACGATGGCGCGTGCGATCAATCAGGCGCGGCCCGATCTCATCGAGGTCAATCTCTCCTGCCCGAATATTCCCGGTAAGCCGCAGATCGCCTATGATCCGGTCGATTCGGAACGGTTGCTCAAGCGGGTGCGACCGCTCATCACCGTTCCAATGGGCGTCAAACTCCCGCCCTATTTCGATCCGGCACACCACGCGGTGATGGCGGAGGTGATTCGCCGCTGCGGGGTTGATTACCTCAATTTGATCAACTCTGTGGGGAACGGTCTGGTTGTGGACCCGAAGCACGAAACGCCGGTCATCAAGCCCAAGGGCGGGTTCGGCGGGTTGGGAGGATCGTTGATCAAGCCGGTCGCGCTGGCGAATGTGCGAGCGTTTTGGAAGTTGCTGGAGGGACGGATCCCCATCATCGGGACCGGTGGAGTCGTGCAGGGCGTCGATGCCTTTGAGCATGTGCTGTGCGGTGCGTCGGCGGTTCAGGTGGGGACGGCGCTGGTCGAAGAAGGTGTGGCGGTGTTTGAGCGATTGGAACGCGAGCTGACGGCTGAGTTGGCCATGCGGGGCAAGCAGTCGCTTGAGGAATGTCGGGGAAAACTGAAAGAGCTGTAAAAAGGTGCGCCGGTTCCGTACACGAAACCGGCGCATGGAGTATTTATCGGAAGGCGAAGTTCTTCGGAAGGAATCCCTGTTGCAACGCCTGGCGGAGCAGCTGTGCGACGTTGCGGACTTTCAAGCGCCGCATCAGATTGAAGCGATGCACCTCAACGGTGCGCACGCTGATGTCCAGGCGGCGAGCAATGTCGCGGTTGGTATTTCCTTGGGACACCAGTTTCAGAATTTCTTTCTGCCTGGGCGTCAGTCCCTCGGATCGTTTCGTGCGCACGGGCGCGGGCTTTACGACCCTTGCAGGTTTTCTCTTCTTGGTCGGTGAAGCGGCCTTGGTGGTCTTCGCGGGCTTTCTGGCTTGAGGTCGTTTGCGTAGTGCCATATAGATATTGTACCCCAAATTCTACTGAACGTAATCTTAGCATATCTGGGTAAATCTGTAAAAACAATTACTAGAGTGTTGTTCCGGTAGGTCTGCCGATGCCGCTGATTTCCTCTGCCCTATTCGAGGTTTGTGCCCGTCTTGGATGGACACATTTGTCCACTCATCCCGGTCGCACGCTCCTTACGATGATCGGCGTCGGCTTGGGGGTTGCGGCGACGATTGCGGTCCAGACTGCCAACGTGGACGTTCTCCGATCGTTCGAGGATTCGGTCTTAGCAGTGGCCGGTCCGGTCACCCTGGAGGTATCGGCCGGAGAAGCGGGCATGGACGAGCGCCTGATTGCTTCCGTGAGAGGCATCGCCGGTGTGGATTCAGCGAAACCAGTGGGAGAGATCGGGGTTCGAGTGGCCGGCCGTTCTCAATCGTTCCTCATCCTTGGACTGGATCTGCTGGAGGAGTTGAATTCTACGCAAGGGCGCCTCCCTGCGACGCTAGAGACTCTATGGCGACCAGGCGAGGGGGATGAAATGGAAGGCCTCCTGGCTCCAAGCGGACTCCTGCTCGGGCAGGGTCTGGCCTCTGAATTGGGAGTCGGCCCTAAGGCGCTGCTAAACCTGGAAGCCGGTGGACGAGAGGTGTCCGTTGTCATCACGGGGGTGATGGGCCGTCGGGCGGAGGGGCCATCGGCATGGGACCGTCTGGCCGTGATGGATATTGCGGCCTTTCAACGGACCTTCGATTTGAGCGGCCGGTTGGATCGAATCGACGTGGTGACGCAGCCCTCCTCGTCGGTCGAACAGGTGGCCGAGGCGATCACCAGGATCCTGCCTCCCGCTGTCACGGTGCGACGCCCGATCCAACGCAGCCAGCAAGTCGAATCTATGGTAGGCGCATTTCAATTGAACCTTTCCGTGCTGAGTATGGTAGGGCTGCTGGTCGGGATGTTCCTGATTTATAACACCGTGTCTTTCACCGTGGCGCAACGCCGGCGGGAGGTGGGAATTCTGCGCGCGATCGGGATGTCGGAGCCTATGGTCGTGGGCCTGTTCCTTGCGGAGGCGGGTGTATTCGGTGTGGCCGGAGGGGTCCTGGGGGGGAGTCTGGGACTGGTTCTGGGAAATGTGCTCGTCGGCTTGGTCGGTCGGACCATCCAGGACCTCTATGTCCCCATGGCTGATGCGCCAAGAACCTTTGGTTTTCCGCCGGGATCTGGCCGGCTGTTCATTGAAGCGATTGTGATCGGTGGCGGAGTGTCGATATTGGGAGCGTTGGGGCCGAGCCTGGATGCGGGACGTACGATGGTGGTCGCGGCCCTTGCCCCCGGGGAATACGATGTTGCCCAGCGAGTTCGTGCGGCCTCATTGGGGGTGGTGGGTGGAGGCCTGCTGCTCTTCGCGCTGGGATGCGCACTAGCCGGACCAGTCGGCGGGGTTCCGGTCTTCGGGTATCTGGCGACGTTCTGTCTGCTGGCCGGTCTCTCCTGTCTGGTTCCGATTTTCATGCAGTGGGTTTGTCGCACCCGGGAACTGGATACCGCTTCCCATTCGCCTTCGTTGGGTGGCGGCATTCGCCACATTGCGCGGGAGCAGACGACGCGGGGAATCGGCCGGAATGCGGTGACCGTCTCTGCTTTTCTCGTCGGGGTGGCCATTATGGTCGGGGTCATAGTGATGATCCGGAGTTTTCGCGACACGGTCGAGATTTGGATCGATCAGACGGTCATGGCCGATTTCATCGTGGCTCAGGCCGGGTGGCCGCATGTGGTTCGCGGTGGGTCGTCGAGCCAGGCCCTCCCGGGTTCCTGGCGAACCCGCCTGGCCGGGGCTACGCATGTGTCGGCGGTCGATGCGTACCGCGATGTGCGCATCGAAGTGAAGGGGCGGCCAACCGCGTTGGTATCCCGAGATTTAGCGCTCCATGCGGCACGGAGCCGATATCTCTTTCTAGAAGGTGACTCGGCAGCCATCCTGAGTCGTGCCGCAGCAGGAGATGGGGTTATCCTCTCGGAGGTGGTGGCCAATCACCTGCATGTGGTCAGGGGTAATCAGGTCTCGATTTCGACGCCGGTGGGGGAAAAATCGTTGTCGGTCCTGGGTGTCTTTTACGACTACGCGACCGATGGAGGGAAGATCGTCATCGACCGGTCTCTGTATCGGCATTGGTGGAACGACGACGGCGTGACGGTGTTTCCTGTGTATATCGATCCGGGAGTCGATCTGGAACAGGCCAGGGCTGCTCTGCTTGAAGCGTTGGCTCAGGGGTCCCGCGGGAGTCTGTTGCCGACGGTATTGAGCAACGGAGAATTGCGTCGGGAGATCCTTCGAATTTTCGACCGGACCTTCACGTTGACGTATGTCCTGGAGGCCATCGCGGTTATTATTGCCATGCTGGGGATTATCAATACGTTGGTCACGTCGGTGGTCGAACGGCGCCGGGAGTTGGCCACGTTGCAGGCGCTTGGCAGCAGCAAGGGACAGATCACGGCCCTGATTCTTTGGGAAGCCGGCTATCTGGGCCTTCTGGGAACGGCAATGGGACTCGTTGGGGGGATCGCGCTGGCGTGGATCCTAATCCGGGTCATCAATCGTCAATCGTTCGGCTGGACGATCCAGGTGTCATGGCCCCTAGGGTTGATGGCGGAGGTGGCCGTCCTAGCTCTCATCGCCTCAGTGCTCGCCGGGCTCTGGCCGGCCCGTTGGGCCGCCAGGCAACCGTTGGTTGAGGGGCTCCGTTACGAGTGAAGGTCCGCAACTGGCTCTGAGGCAGCAGTGGATCCCTGCGTGGTCGGCACTGCGTCCACCTGGATTTCGAATCCCAGGTCTTCAATCATTCGCCACACCTCTGCCGCCGGTTGACCCGGCGTGGTGAGGTACCCGTTTACAAATACCGAATCCGCCGGATAGAGCGCAAGGGGCTGCAAGCTGCGCAGGTTATGCTCGCGGCCTCCGGCGATACGGATCTCCGTTCGCGGGTGCAATAGCCGGAAGAGACACAGGGCTTTCAGGCATCGCTGCGGCGTCAGCGGGGTGCAATGCTCCATTGGAGTGCCGGATGCCGGGTGAAGCGTGTTGATGGGAATCGAGTCCGGTTTGACCTCACGGAGGGCCAACGCGAGATCGATCAGGTCCTCATCGCTCTCTCCCATTCCGACGATACCACCGGAACAAATTTCGAGTCCGGCCGTCCGCGCGTGGCGGATGGTGGCCAGCCGGTCCTGGAAGGTGTGCGTCGTGCAGATTTCCGGATGGTAGGCTTCGCTCGTGTTCAGGTTGTGATTGATTCGGTCCACCCCGGCGGCTTTCAAGTCCTTGGCCTGGCGTTCGTTGAGGAGCCCCAGGGAGCAGCAGATCTGAATCGGAACTTCCTGCTTGATGGCGCGCACGGCGGAGGCGATATCGGCAATGTCCCGGTCGATCGGGCTGCGGCCGCTGATGACGATACAGTACCGTTGGGCCTTTGCGGCTGCCGCGCGGCGGGCGCCGGTGACCATCTGGTCTTGCGAGAGCAGTCCGTAGCGTTCGATCGGAGCTTTTGAGATGGCCGATTGTGAACAATAGCCGCAGTCTTCCTGGCACGCGCCGCTCTTGGCGTTCAAGAGCATTTGCAGGCGAACCGTCTTGCCGAAGTAGCGTTCACGGACGGTGAAGGCCGCCTGCAAGAGTTCCAGCAGTCGGGAGTCCGGGGTCTGCAATACGGCGAGAGATTCCTCGTGGGTAAGTATTTCGTCCCGCAAGGCCTTGTCGGCCAGGATCGTGAAGTCAGTCATGCACGCTACTCCTCGAAAAGACAGATCGAACCTTGATTCCCGTTCGGTGTACCCGTGGGGCGGAGACCTGATCTGTGAAAAGAAAAAAGGGCGGAGAAACCCTACACGGTTTCAAATGGAGATGCAATGCCTTGGTAGGGGACGCTCGGGATGCGCGATGCCTGGCCGTCCTGGCCGGCATCGGGTTGGCTCGCATCCCGCCAGGGAAGGGCGACGTAGGTGTTCCATCGGCCACATCGCCGGCAACGGCCTGACCATTCGGCCAGTTCATGGTGGCACTGGGTGCATTGGTAAGGCACCACGACCCGTTTCTTGAAGCCCAAGGCCTTCTTGAGTTCTCCCACGGCCTCGTCCATGTGCTGCTTGCGCAGGTACAGGTTGGCCATGATCTTGTGGTAATCGACGAGTTGTTCCTGCGTTCCGTCGAGTGTGGCGAGCACGTCATAGGCCTCATCGACCATTTCGAGTCGATAGTAGAGTTTCCCGAGATAAAACTGGATCACGGCATTGTGAGGGTCTTGCTGGAGAGCCTCCTGGTAGGCGCGGATGATCTCGTCCGGCTCGCCCAGCTCCAGAAAGAGTTCCTCCAGCCGGTGCAGGATGATGATGCTGCGTGTCTTGGCATAGATCTTCTTGAGAATTTCGACCGCGTTCTTGGTTTTTCCTTCACGGACCAGAATCTCACCGATCCCGATGTAGGCCGGGAGGAACGTCCGATCTTTCTTGATCGCGCCACGGAAGTAGCGACGGGCTTTGTCCGGGTGTCCGCGTTCCAGGAGTTGCCGCCCGACCTCATACATACAGCCGAGGAGCAGATTCGATTCGGCGCGCCGCTCGCTTTCTGGGAGGTTGGCCTTGACCAACCGGTGTTGGATTTCGAGCGCATCGCTCCATTTTTCCAGTCGGATTTGCAGATCGCGTTTGCGGATCAAGGCCATTAAGTTATCCGGCTCGATGCGGAGAATGTTCTGAAGGGTTTGAAGCGCGTCCTCGTATCGTCGGGCGCCTTCCAGATCCTTGGCCAATTCGAGCAGGACTTCCACATTGCGTTCTTCAATGCGGTGGGCCTGCTGGTGGAGTCGGATCGCTTCCGTGTAATTGCTCTCGGAGCGGTAAATGTTCCCCAGCCAGAGTAGCGAATCCGTTCGATTCGGATCGATCACCAGCGCACGTTCAAAGAGGTTCACGGCATCGGCCGTCCGTTTGGACATGAAGGCGTGGGTTCCATCCCGATGCAGGGCGTCGACTTTCTCTTTGCGGCGGACCAGGCGATTGGTGCGCCAATTCATGAATACATGAGAGGTTTCTTTGATCGTGACGATGAGGGCTACCAGTGTGGCACCCAGGGCCATCGAGAACAGGACTAACGAGACGGGACTCAGTTCGAACAGCGCGTCAGGGCTGGTCCGAACCGTAATCGTACCGGGGTTGAGTTCGCGAAAATAGCTGTAGAGAAAAATGCCGACGCTGACGAGGAAGATCGTGGAGAGGAGCCGAAACATGCTAGACCCGTTTCCGGGTGCGCGCCGGACGTGTGGCGGTTCGTGTCGGGGGAGCGGCTTTTACGGCCCGCTCTTCCGGCAATCGAATTTGTCCCGCGTCGCCCCACAGTCGTTCGAGGGCGTAGTGTTCGCGAATATCCTTTTGGAAAATGTGGACGATCACGTCACCAAAGTCCATGACGACCCACTTGGCTGACGATGCACCTTCAGTGCTGAGGGGCCGGTGACCCTGCGCCGTGAGCACGTCGCCCACGTGGTCCGCCATTGCCCGCGCCTGACGCTCCGAGTCCCCGGAACCGATCACCAGATAGTCGGCGACAGAGGTCAGTTTGGCGATATGCAGGATAAGAACATCGGTGGCTTTTTTGTCCAGGATGGCGCTTGCCACCGCGAGAGCTTTGGCCTTTGATTCAGAGACGCTCACTGTCCTCCCTGTATAACCCCTCGCGAAGTATATAGGATTCGACAGGGGTGGGCAACAGATTTGCCAGAGAGGCGCCGCTGCGCAGCCGTGCCCTGATCTCCGAGGCAGACACGTCGCAGGGGGGCAACCGCAGGAATGTCAGTGCCGGCCCGTTTGTGATAGCCACGTCAGCTCGTTCCTGTCGTGCCTCGTCCAGCGCGGTCAAGGTGTCTGTCGGCACGTCCTGGAAGAGCGGGATTGCGGCCATTGCCCGAAAGCTGGTGGACGGTCTTGAAATGACGACGAAGTGACAGATCCTCAGGAGAGTTTCCGCTTCTTTCCAGGAGGGCAGGTCGAGAAACGCATCCAGTCCGATAATGAAAAAGAGGGCGGTCTCGGGGCCGTATTCCTGCCGGATCGCGCGGACAGTGTCGATAGAGTAGGATTTGCCGGAGCGTTGGATTTCAATGTCGGTGAGAGCGAACTCGGGGGTGTTCTGGATGGCGAGCTGGACCATGCGGTGCCGGTGAGAGGCTGCGGCCAGCGTGCCTGGTTGTTTGTGCGGGGGATCACCGGTCGGGATGAACAGGACTCGATCCAATTGCAGGAGCTGTCGAGCAGATCGGGCAATCGAGAGGTGGCACCTGTGGATCGGATTAAAACTGCCCCCCAAGAGTCCCAGGCGCATATCGAACGGGCTCCATGCAAACGTCTGTGTACGGCGGACCGGTATTCAGATCGGGTGTTGGTGACATCGCGCCCGAGCCATGTATGGGTGGTCGTCAGCCGGCTAGAGGATCACCAGGTTGTCGCGGTGAATGACCTCTTCATACTCCTGAAGACCGGGGATTTTTTGGATGTCGGCAGTCTTGAGCCCCTTGATTCGAGCCAGGATCTCTGAGGAGAAATTGACGAGGCCCTTGGCGCATTCTTTCCCGTCAGGACCGGCGCAGGTCACCGGATCGCCGGCGTCGAAATGGCCGGTAATATCGAGGATGCCCGATGCCAGGAGGCTTTTGCCGTTCCGTACCAGGGCCTCGACGGCTCCCTGATCCAGCTGCACATGGCCGCGCGGCCGCAGAGTAAACGCAATCCAGTGTTTGCGACTGGTCAAGCGTCGTTCCCGGGCGAGAAACAGGCTGCCGCCGGATTGCCCGGACAGCACGTCCGGAAGCAGTCGTGTCCGGGTTCCATTCAGAATCAGGGTGGCGACGCCGTATTCCCCCACCTTCTTGGCGGCGCGTACTTTGGTGGCCATGCCGCCGGTGCCTTCGAAGGTGGACGACATGCCTGCCCGCTGTTCGATATCTTCGGTGATCTCTGGAATGAGAGGAATCAATGAGGCCGTCGGATCCTTCCGTGGGTCCACGGTAAAGAGCCCGTCGACGTCCGAGAGGATGATCAACAAATCCGCATCGACCAGGTGGGCGACTTGTGCCGCCAGCGTATCGTTGTCTCCCACGCGGATTTCCTCGACCGCGACGGTATCGTTTTCGTTGATGATCGGAATCACCCCGAATTTGATCAGGGTGGTGAGGGTGTGGCGGGCGTTGAGAAACCGTCGCCGATCGGCGAGGTCTTCATGGGTCAGCAGGACCTGTGCGACCCGGAGAGTGAGGCGCTCAAAGGCCTTCTCGTAGGCCCACATGAGGAGGCTTTGGCCGACCGCAGCAGCGGCCTGTTTGAGCGGCAGACTTTTCGGGTATTCGCGAAGCCCGAGTTTTTTAATGCCGGACACGACCGCACCGGACGAGACCACCAGGACCTCGCGTCCCTGCGCCCGCACCTCGGCGATTTCGCCAGCAAGGCGCTCGATACGTTCGGCACTCAGGCCGGTTTCACGCGAGGCGACCAGGCTGCTCCCGATCTTAATGACGACGCGTTTGGCTTGTCTTAGGAGTTCGTCTCGCACGGGGTTTTCCGAAGCAGTTCCACTTGCTGGCCCATGTAGCGTATGCACTCGTCCAGTCCTTCTCGCGTGGCGGCCGAAATCGCAAAAAATGGAATCTTGCGTCGCTGACAGTATTTTTGGAGCCGTTCGAGCCGCTCACCTGCTCCCTTGACGTCGAGTTTCGTGCCGACCACGGCGAAGGGACGCGCCGTGAGTGCGTCATCATAGGCGGTCAGTTCGTGGCGCATGATTTCCAGGCTCGAGACCGGGTCTTCGGTGGCCCATTCTGAAATGTCGATCACATGGAGCAGCAGGCTGGTTCGCTCGATGTGGCGCAGAAACTGAAATCCCAGCCCCTTGCCTTCATGCGCGCCTTCGATCAATCCGGGAATGTCGGCAATGACAAAGGTTTGCTCGCCGGTCCACCGTACCACGCCCAGGTTGGGCGTCAGGGTGGTGAAGGGGTAGTCGGCAATTTTCGGGCGAGCGGCGGACACCGCGGCGATGAGTGTCGATTTCCCGGCGTTCGGATAGCCGACTAGTCCGACATCGGCCAGGAGTTTCAGGTCAAGTCGAAGCAAGCGCTCTTCGCCGGGAGTCCCTGGCTCGAATTGTGTCGGTACGCGGTTGGTTGATGTAGCGAACTGGGTGTTTCCTCGGCCTCCCTGGCCACCTTTGGCGATGACGTAGCTCTCGCCGTCTTTCGTGAGGTCGGCCAGCAGTTCTTGGGTGTTCTCGTCGAACACCATGGTGCCGACCGGGACGGGAATCCGCACGTCGGCGCCCCGGCGTCCATGGCAGTTGCTACCGCCACCGGCCTCGCCCTTTTCGGCCTCGTAGTGCTTCTGGTAACGGAGATCCAGCAGGGTGCTGAGGCGAGTGGTGGCTTCGACCGCGACGCTGCCGCCGTCTCCCCCGTCTCCGCCATCGGGGCCACCGCGGGGGACGAACTTTTCCCGCCGAAAGCTGCAGGCGCCGTTGCCGCCGTGACCGGCCTTTACCAGGATTTGGACTTGATCGACAAAGGTAGACATGACAGCGATCCCCGAGCCGGCGTGGTTATTCAGAAACAGCAGTATAGCGTATTCGCCGGCTCATGGGGGATGCTGTAACGAAGGGCACCTGTTCCGCAGGAACAAAGGTATGGACTGAGGAGGGATCAGGCCTTCGCTGTGACGGGATAGACGCTGACCTTCTGACGGCCGCGGCCACCTTCGAACTTCACGACACCGGACACATAGGCATAGAGGGTATGATCCCGGCCCAAACCGACGTTGAGGCCTGGGAAAAACTTCGTTCCCCGCTGGCGCACAATGATCGAGCCTGCCTTGATCGTCTCTCCGCCGTAGGCTTTGACGCCGAGGTATTGTGGGTTACTGTCACGGCCGTTCCTTGTCGAACCGCCGCCTTTGTTTGTTGCCATGGCAAACTCCCCTTCGAGTCGTTACTTCGTTTCGATCCCAGTGACACGCAGCTGCGTAAAGCCCTGCCGGTGGCCTCTGGTACGGCGATAATTCTTGCGACGGTGCTTCTTGAAGACCGTAATGGATCTGGTGCGACCCTGGCGGATGATTTCCGCTGTGACGGTCGCTCCCGCAACCACCGGCTGACCGACTACCAGTCCGCCCTCGCCGTGCAGCAGCTTGACCTTGTCGATCTGCACAGAATGCCCGACATCACCCGGGAGTGACTCCACCTGGAGTACGGTTCCGGTTTCCACTCGATACTGTTTTCCGCCTGTCTCGATAATAGCGTACATGTGCGTCTTTCTCCTCGTCAGCAGAACGTGGGTGTTTATCATAGCGGCGGAGAAGGTGTCAAGAATTAGTGCGTCCGTGAACGAAGCTGCTGGACGCCCGACGGCTGAACAGATGCGGGAGCGGCAAATATTCTGGAGCGAAATGTCAGTGCGAGGTTGTCTTGACGGTCGTCGCGAGGCGCTGGTATTATCCCGCGCATGTTACAAACCAGCGAAAAAATATGGATGGATGGGAAGTTTGTGGCCTGGGCTGATGCGCAGGTCCATGTGCTCACGCACTCGCTTCACTATGGGTTGGCAGCGTTTGAGGGTATTCGCTGCTACAAGGGGAAGAGCGGGTCGGCTATTTTCAGGTTACCAGAGCACGTGGATCGTCTCTTTGAATCCGCCCACATCGGCTTGATCGAAATGCCTTTCGACAGAAAGCAAATCTCGGAAGCGATTGTCGAAACCGTCCGGGTCAATCGGCTGGAGGCTTGTTACATTCGTCCGTTGGTGTACATCGGGTATGGTGCCATGGGGCTATATCCTGCGGAGAATCCCATCAAGGTGAGCATCGCAGCGTGGAAATGGGGGACTTATCTGGGCGATGAGGCTTTGTCCAAGGGGATTCGAGCCAGAGTGTCGTCCTTTACGCGTCATCATGTGAATGTTTCCATGACACGCGGGAAAATTTCCGGCTATTACGTGAACTCCATTCTGGCCAAACGGGAAGTGAAGGCCGATGGCTATGACGAAGCGATCATGCTGGACCCAGAAGGGTATGTCGCGGAAGGCACGGGAGAAAATGTGTTCATCGTGCGACGTGGCGTCTTGAAAACCACTCCCTTGACCTCCATTCTTGAGGGAATTACGCGCAACTCTATCATCCAATTGGCGAAGGAGCGGAATATTCCCGTGGTGGAGGAGCGGTTCACGCGCGATGAAATGTATGTGGCAGAAGAAGTCTTCGTCACCGGGACTGCGGCAGAACTCACCCCTGTGACGGAAATCGATCAGCGGCGCATCGGCAGTGGAAAGCCAGGGCCGATCACGCAAACCTTACAAAAAGCATTCTTTGATGTGGTGGGCGGGACTGATTCCGCTCATCGGCAGTGGCTGACTCCCGTCTAGCAGTCTCATCGATCACATTCCCCCACGAGAATATTTCAGTGGCATGCGAGTTCGCTACGGCCTGTGGCTGTGGCGAATAGGCTTTCGTCACGTATTCGGCTGATACCTGTGGTGCCGTAAGAGCCGCGAGGCGAGGAAGCTAGTGCGAACCCTCGCCGGATGGATGGGATTCAGCGGCAGGGGTGGTTGTGGTTTCTGCCGGCGTGGAACTTGGAGTTGTGGCCGCAGGTTTCTTATTCAGATCGATGACTGTGGAGGAGAAATTCCGGTCCTTCGCGATGATGGCCAACGACAATGAGGTGAACATGAAGACAAATGCAGTGATGACGGTGAACTTGCTCAGGAAGTTCGCCGGCCCTCGGCTCCCGAATACGGTTTGGCTGGACCCACCGAATGCCGCACCGATTTCAGCGCCCTTACCGGATTGCAGCAGAATGGCTCCAATCATGAGCAGGCAGACGATGACATGAATGATGATGAGCAGTGTATACATGTTGAGTCTTTAGGCCGTGGTGGGTTTGCACCCGATTGCGACTTTGGCGAGTGTAGCAAAAGAGACCGGGTCTAAACAAGCCCCGCCGACAAGTGCGCCGTCGATTTCTTCAGATGCCAAGAAGTCGGCGATATTGTGCGGTGTGACGCTTCCTCCGTACAGAATGCGGACGTGGTTTCCTATGTCCGCTCCGCCCAGTTCGTTTAGGGTCTTGCGGATGAGTCGGTGGACTGGGACCGCTTGCTCCGGCGACGCAGCCCGTCCTGTTCCAATGGCCCACACTGGCTCATAGGCGATCGTCACGGTTGAAAGCGTCTGTGACTCGATCCCGGCAAGTCCGGCACGAAGCTGTCGTTGAATGACGAGGTCGGTCTGTCCGGACTCACGATCCTGGAGTGTTTCTCCCACGCACAGAATCGGTCGAAGGCCATGCCGGAGGGCGGCCAGAACTTTTTTATTCGTCCAGTCGTCCTGGTCTCCGAAATACTGTCGTCGCTCCGAATGGCCGACGAGGACAAACTGGCAACCGATGTCTTTCAGCATGGCCCCGGACACTTCGCCGGTGAATGCTCCTTTATCTTCCCAATAGAGATTTTGTGCGCCGAGGAGAAAGGCTGAGGCCGGGCCCAGCGCTTCGCGTACGGCGTGCAGCGCCGTAAAGGGCGGTGTCAGGCCGATTTGGATGCCGGCATGGTGGGGCAATTCCTGTGACAGTCGATGAACGAACGCCCCGCCTTCGGAAGCGGTCTTATTCATTTTCCAGTTGCCGACGATGAAACGCGTTCTCACGGAGCCTCTCGCGTGGGAAGGAAACGATGGACGATGTCGTTATGCCGAACGGTTAGGAAGGGCTGCGAGTCCCGGAAGGGTTTTCCCCTCGAGGAGTTCCAGCGCCGCTCCACCGCCGGTTGAAATGAACGAGATGCTTTCGGATTCGCCGGCCCGATGGATCGCGAGGGCGGTTTCGCCTCCCCCGACGATGGTCAAGGCGTAGGCATTGGCGACGGAATGGGCCATCGCAAGGGTCCCTCTGGCAAAGGCATCGACTTCGAACATGCCCATGGGACCGTTCCAGAGAATGGTCTTGGCATCCTGAACGGCTTCCGAGAAGAGTTTAACCGAGGCTGGGCCGATATCCAGTCCGTACCAGCCTTTGGGAATTTCCTGAACCGGAACGATCTTGGTTTCAGCCCCCGGTTCGCGGCTGGCTGCGACCACACAGTCCACCGGGAGATAGAATTTGACGCCGCTTGAAAAGGCATGGTCTTGCACGCCCTTGGCGAAGTCGAGCATGTCGTTTTCAACCAGCGACTGGCCGATCTCCAGCCCCATGGCTTTGAGGAAGGTGAAGGCCATGCCGCCGCCGATGATGACTTTGTCGACTTTCTTCCCGAGGTTCTCGATCACGCCGATTTTTCCGGACACCTTGGCTCCGCCGAGAATCGCGACGAACGGTCGCACTGGATTTTCTACGGCGCCTTCGAGATATTCGATTTCTTTCTTGAGGAGATAACCGGCGGCCGCTTCGGGAATGTACTTTGTGATGCCGACGGTGGAGGCATGGGCCCGGTGAGCGGCACCGAACGCGTCATTGATGTACACATCGGCGAGGGACGCCAAGGCCTTGGAAAACCCGTCGTCATTCTTCTCTTCTTCCGGATGGAAACGGAGATTTTCCAACAACATGACATCGCCGGGTTGCATCTTGGCGACGAGACCTTCGACCGCCGCCCCGATGCAGTCCGGGGCGAAAATCACTTCTTTGCCAAGCAGGCGCTGGAGGCGTTTTGCAACGGGAGCCAGACTGAATTTCGGATCGAACTTGCCTTTCGGCCGGCCGAGGTGGGAGCAGAGAATGACCTTTGCCCCTTCGTCAACGGCACGATTGATAGTGGGAAGTGTGGATCGAATCCTGGTGTCGTCGGTTATCTGCAGTGAATCATCGAGCGGGACGTTGTAATCGGCGCGAATGATGACGCGTTTCCCACGAAGCTGAACATCCTCGATGATTCGTTTACGAATATTCATGACAGACCTTCACTCCTCCTCTGGTGTGTGCAGCCCAGTCCGGATGGTAGCGCTGATTTGTGCTGCACGTCAGAAAAGCGCGCTGTGCAGGAGTCGGATCACGCCCCTTTGGTGACGATGTATTTGATCAGGTCCCGCACGCGGCAGGAATAGCCCCACTCGTTGTCGTACCAGGCGGTGACCTTGACGAGTCGCTTGTCGATCACCGCGGTTAAGGGAGCATCGACGATCGCGGAGTGTGGATCGTCTTTGAGATCGATCGAGACGATCGGAGCATCCGAATAGGCCAATACATTTTTCATGGGGCCTTCGGCGGCTTTCTTGAATGCGGCATTCACTCCTGCCACATCGCAATCCTGTTCGGTTTCGACTGTGAGGTCGACCAGGGAGACATTGGGGGTGGGGACCCGGATGGCCAGTCCGTCCAATTTCCCCTTCAATTGCGGGATCACCAGGTGGAGCGCCTTCGCCGCTCCGGTGCTGGTCGGGATCATCGACATACCGGCCGCCCGCGCACGGCGGAGGTCCTTGTGGGGGAGATCGAGCAACTGCTGGTCATTCGTGTAGGAATGAATCGTCGTCATGACGCCGTGTTTGATGCCGAAGTTTTCCAGCAAGACTTTGGCGACTGGGGCCAGGCAGTTGGTGGTACAGGACGCGTTGGAGACGATATGGTGTGCCTTCACATCGAAAACTTGTTCGTTCACGCCGAGGACCACTGTGGCATCGGGGTCTTTGGCAGGCGCCGAAATGATCACGGTTTTCGCCCCGGCCGAGAGATGCTTTCCCGCTCCTTCGCGGTCGGTAAAGTGTCCCGTCGATTCCACGACGATCTCTACGCCGAGGGCCTTCCAGGGAAGCTCCTTCGGATCTCTGACGGCTAAGACCTTGATGGCCTTCCCATCAATAATGAGCTGGTCGTCTTTGGCCTCTACGGACGCGTCGAGGGTGCCATGGACCGAGTCATACTTGAGCAAATAGGCCAATGTTTTCGCATCGGTGAGGTCATTGATGGCGACAAATTCCAGGCTGGGATCTCCCAGGGAAGCACGAAGAACGTTGCGGCCGATGCGTCCGAATCCATTGATGCCGATGCGTGTGGTCATGGGGCTAAATCCTCAAGAATTAAACGGGTGGAATTGATTGAGTCTGGGGCGATAGTACTGACCGACTTTCTGTGTGTCAAGCATACAAAAAGAGGGAATCGACTGTGGTGATCGGGTAACGGTGATTGTTGCGTAATTGTTGCTCAAATGGTTTGGGCTTGCCTTGCCTGCGCCCGGGCGGTCGGGTAGAGTCTGTTTTTTCGTAACCATCAACCGGCAGTCGGGGTGCGATGCAATCTGAAACCTTACAGTCCGAATCGTGCAACGTGCTGGAATGGGCCACGCTGCTGGATCACCTGGCCTCCTATGCCCAGTCTGCAATCGGGACAGAGCGATGTCGATCGCTGGTTCTGGAAATCAACCTGTCGCAAGCCCAAATGCGCCAGCAGGAAACGTCGGACATGCTTCGATTGAGGTCCGGGGCCGATCCCTTTCCGGTCTTACGATTTCCCAATGTGGCGGAGTGGTTAGGCCGGGTCGCCAAGGGGGCCTGTCTTGAGGTGCACGAGTTGAGGGACATTGCGTTGGTCTTGGGATTGATCGATGACGTGCAGCGGTATCTCCTGCGTCATCAGGCCGATGCCCCGGCCGTGTGTGCGATGGCGGTGCAGCTTGGACCGATCGAGGAATATCGCCGGCTGACCATTGCGTTAAATGCCGCCATCGATCCCGACGGATCGATGAGGGAATCAGCCAGCCCCGAACTGCACAGGTTGATGCACCGCGCCAAGGACCTCAAGCAGCAGATGCGGCATCGCCTCGACCAGATTCTGCACTCGCGCCGGTATGAGGAGGTGCTGCAGGAACACTATTTTGCGCAACGGGAAGGGCGGTACGTGGTCCCGATCAAGGCCGAGATGCAGGGGCGAATTCCCGGCATTGTGCATGACATCTCGTCGAGTGGAGCCACTGTGTTTCTGGAGCCTCGCGAGCTGGTGGATCTCAATAACTCCATCAAAGTGGTGGATTTGGACATTGAGCGTGAGGTACGGAGAATTCTGCGGGAACTGTCGGCGATGGTGGCGCCTCATCAGCCGGCGCTTGCCGGCAGTGTGGCGGTGCTGGGCGAGCTTGATGCCATTTCCGCGAAGGCCGGGCTGAGCCAGCGGCTGCAGGCCGCTCCCCCGCGTCTCAATGAGCAGGGGCGTATCCTGCTCAACCGCGCACGGCACCCGTTCCTGGTCCTGACCAAGGAACAGGTGGTGCCGAATGACCTGGTGTTCGATGAAACCGTGCGAGTCCTCATCATTTCCGGACCCAACACGGGCGGAAAAACCGTCACGCTGAAACTGCTGGGATTGTTCGCATTGATGGTGCGCTGCGGTCTGCATCTTCCCTGTGCGCCCGAGTCGGAGATGGCGATTTTCCCTTCGGTCTATGCGGATATCGGCGATGCGCAGGATCTGGCGCGGGATCTGTCCAGTTTTTCGGCCCACATCACGCAGATGGTGCAATTGCTGAAGGAGGTGTCCGAAGGGACCGACCCCGGCACTTCGCCCTCGCCGATACACCCAGGACGGGCATTGGTATTGCTCGATGAGCCGGTCACGTCCACGGATCCGGCTGAAGGCGCGGCATTGGCGAGCGCTCTGCTGTGCCGGTTGGCGGCAGCGGGTGTGAAGGTGGTCGCCACCACGCACTACAGCCTGTTGAAAGGGTTGGCGCAAGAGACGTCGGGCTTCGCCAATGCGAGTGTGGAGTTCAACATCGACACCCTCTCCCCGACCTATCGGCTGATCCAGGGGCAGCCGGGAGGGTCGGCGGCTATCGAAATTGCCGGGCGTCTCGGTATGGATGAGTCGTTGCTGCAGGATGCCCGTGCCCGGCTGCAGGGCGATAATCGGCTACTGGAGACCTTGCTGAATGATTTACAGGACAAACAGCGGCGTATGAGCGAGGACCTCGCTGCAGCAACGCTCGCCAGGCAGACTGCCGAGCAGGCGGCCCGCGAATCGCAAGAGCTTCTGACCTACCTGCAGGAATCGGAACGGGACGAGCGACAGGGACTGAAGAAAAAGCTCTCCCAGGAGTTTCAGCGTGCCCGGGCGGCGGTCCAAGCGACGCTCGACGACCTGAAGCGCGATCAAAAGTTGCTCAAGGCCAAGGAAACCAAAGTCCGACTCATCGAACTGGAGCAAGCCGTCGGCCGTGAAGTGGGGGCGGCGCAGGAGCCGATTCCTGTGGATCGGCTGTCGGTGGGGGATGCGGTGGAGGTGGTCGGGTTAGGCATGACGGGAACCTTGCTCGAAAGCCCGCAGGGGAAAAAACGTGTGCGCCTCAAAGTCGGAGAAGGCGAAATTCTCGCGAACGTGGGAAGTCTGGTCGGCCTCGCACGACTGCCTCAGTCCGCTCGGAGCGAGCCTCGTAAGACGACGGCGGTGACGTACCGGCGAACCAGTCAGACCCTGGCCCCCGAGGATATCCAGGAGACGTTGGATGTGCGAGGCCAGGCCGCGGACGACGCACTGGATATCGTGGTGGCCGGGCTCGATCGGGCCATTTTGGGCGGGAGCCCGTTTGTGCGCATCATTCATGGGCACGGGACCGGCCGACTGAGGGTTGTACTACGAGACTACTTGAAGGCGTCTCCCTACGTCGTGAGTTTTCGACCGGGTGATCGCGCGGAGGGAGGCGATGGTGTCACCATTGTCGAGTTGCGATGACCGCGAATTGTGAGGCCTATGTTCGGCAACCGAAATTTTGTATGCTGAAGGGGTAGTGAGTGTACGCCCGAAGCAGTGGGGTTCGACATGACGTAACCGATATGCGATCCGGCTGACATTCTCTCCCGGCAGAACTCGCTGCCTGGTCCAAGGAGCCGGTCGAGTCGCTCCTTTCAATGGCCTGCCGCCATGCGTCAGCGGGTCAGTCTCCAGAGTTTGATTACCCTCTCTGTGCTATCGGTAGGAATCCTTTCCGGCACAGTCGGCCTCGTGTATGCCTACTGGCATGCCAAGCAGTCGCTTCACACCACCGTCGGCATTACCTTCCAGGAAATAGCCCGCCAGAGCGCGGACAAAGCGGCCCTGTTGCTTGCCAAGGAACTTGAATGGATGCAACGGCTCAGTGCGCTTCCTGAGATTCGATTATCGGTGGAAGGGGCGTCCTCTTCGAAACAACCTACATTGCAGTTCGAGCAGTGGCGAGAGGAGCAGCATCGTTATTTTCACTCGCTGGTGATCGTCCGGTGGGATGGCCAACTGGTCGGAGGCCGGCAGAGCGAATCCGCACGGACTTTTTATGCGCAGCAACCATGGTGGCCGGTTGTGTTCTCGGCACAACGTGCCTGGGCCGGTCCGCTGGCTGTTGACGAGAATGGGCGAGGTTTCTGGGAAGTTGCAGTGCCGATCGGCGGACAGGGGCAGCCGGTGCGAGGGGCCCTGAAGGCCGTGATCGGGACGGACCGTATCCTATCCTCGATTGTGGGAAGCCGCATCGGCCGGACAGGACACATGATGCTGCTGGCCGAGGACGGTGTAGTGCTCGCCTGTTCCATGCTGGCCCCCAATCTTCACGCGACCCTCCGGACACAATCTATGCACGCGCCAGCGGACGCTCCCGCCGCTCGATGGTTTCAGTTGGAGCAGGATACTCATGGCGGGAAGCAGAGCATCATCGGTCTGGCCCGGGTCGTCCTGCCGGCGCAGATCGAGCAGGCCCGCGGCTGGTTCATCCTGATGCAGCAGGATCCGTCGGAGACGTTCGAGCCGTTGCTGGCCCTCATGGGAAAACTGGGGGCGTTCTGGGTCGGAGCCGTCGTCTTCATCGTGTGGCTGCGCTGGCGGCTGGCCCGACGCATCGTGCGTCCATTCGGCGATTTGATTCAGCGGGTCAATGTCTTCGGCGGCACATGGCCGTCGGAACCGCTGCCGTCTCAGACCTCCTCCCGGCCCAGCGGGATTGTCGAGATCGATGCGCTGGCCGCGAGCTTCGACGATCTCGCGCAACGATTGCAACAGGCGTCCCGAGTGAAAGCGCAGTACGTCCGCCGGTTGGAACAGGTGAATCTTGATCTCGCCACGTCGGAAGAGCACTACCGGCTCCTGTGGAACCATTCGGTCGATACGAAAATTCTGATCGATCCGTCCGGTACCATTCTGGACATCAATCGACGCGGGGAGGTCATACTCGGGCGGCCGGCCTCGACCCTCGCGCGACGCCCGTTCACGGAGCTCGTCACTGCGCCGGAGCGGCCTCGCCTGCTGGAGCAGTTGGAGGCGGTGAATCGAAGCGGGGCGGACCTGTCGGGTGGGGCGATGCATGTCCCGATACCCACCGGTGATCGGACGATGGAAGTGGATTGGGTACCGGTCAAGAAAGCGGGCCGCCTTGAATCGATCATGATCCAACTCCGCGACCTCACCGAGCAGAAGGCGCTTGAGCGGCAAGTCGTTCGGTCCGAACGGCTCGCGTCGTTGAGCCAGTTTGCCTCGATGTTTGCCCACGACATCAGGAATCCGCTGGCCGGGATCAAGAAGACGCTGGAGTGGCTCGGAGGCTGTCCGGAGATGGGGCAGGATCCGCCGCGTCGCTGTCTGGAGGACCTGCGCTTCACCACCGATCTCCTGCTGGGCATGATCAACGACATGCTGGATGTCTATCAGGAGAACTATTCGGGACTGCCGTTGAGTACGTCACCGGTGTCGCCACGTCTGTTGATGAACGAAGTGTTGCGACTCTTTCGCTCCGAAGCCGAGGCGCAAGAGGTGCGATTCAACGTGCAGGTGCCCTCGGAGGCGGTGTGGATCATGGGGGATGGTCGACGCTTGCAACGGGTGCTGATCAATTTGATCCACAACGCGCTGAAGTACTCGCCGGCACGGGGCGCCATCATGATTCGCGTGCAGGTGAATGGGGGACAGGTCTCACAGGGAGAAACTGTTGTCGGGCCGGATGCGTGTTCGACCGTGACGATTCAGATCCAGGATGAGGGGCCTGGAATTGCGCCGGAGGACCTGCCGCATCTCTTCGAGATGTTTTTCAGGAAAAAGGACGGGCAGGATTACCGGATCGGACGCGGCCTGGGGCTGCACTTCTGCCGTTTGGTGGTGGATGCACATGGCGGGCAGATCACGGCGGCGAATCGTCCCGAAGGCGGCGCGGTCTTTACGATCGCGTTGCCGGTCAGGCAGGAGCAGGTATGCCCATCACCATCGTGATTGCCGAAGATCAACGGTTGTTCCGGCAGAGCCTGCGCCTGCTCCTGGAACATGAGCGGGATCTCGTTGTAGTCGGGGAAGCGATGGATGGCCGGCAGGCGTTTGATCTCGCGGTGGCACACAAGCCGGGCATCGTTCTGATGGATGTGGACATGCCCAGATTGGACGGCATCACCGCCACGCGATTGATCCGCAGCTGCGTGCCGGAGAGCAAGGTGCTGATGCTGTCGGTACATGACGACGATGCCCGGATTGTGGCAGCCGTGCAAGCGGGCGCCTGCGGGTACATCCTCAAGGACGCCGACCACCAGGAGTTTCTGCGCATCATTCGCGCCACCGACAAGGGGGAACCGGTACGGTCGCCTTTCATGCCGGATGGGTTTGCGAAGCAGGCGGTTGCGTTGGTGACTAAGCAGGAGGAGTTGAGCGGGGGCGGGCTGTCGCTTCTAACCGACCGCGAGCATGAAATGCTCGCCTGCGCGGCTGCCGGACGGAGCAACAAAGAAATCGCCGATCAATTGTGCGTGTCCCTCGATACCGTCAAGACCCATCTACACCATATTTATCAGAAGCTCCGTGTGAGCGGCCGGGTTGAAGCCGTGCTCACCTATCTGCAGAGCCGCTAGATCCTCGTTCATTTCCCACGTCCTCACTCGAAGGGTGGAGGGAAAATCCACCCTCCAGGCAATAGGCCCCGTGTCCCGCTTCCAGTACCGTTCTAGGTGCTGCCACAGAGTGCCTCTGTAATGCGGTCATCCTTCATGGAGGAGGGATACATCATGGAAACGGGATCACGTATCAAGTTTGTGTGCGTCATTGTCGTCGGGTTGGGCCTGGGTCTGTTGATCGCGTCCGGGGGGCAGGCGCAAGTGATCCATCCCGACCAAATGATAGGAGTTCCCTCGCCGCAAACGGAGATCGGTTCCGGCGAGAGTCCGATATTCTCCGAGCCGTCGGCAAACGACATGGAGAAGGGGTTTGATCGTCAAATGATGGTTCCGGAGAGCGGCGCATCCGGAAGCATGGACATGAACAAGCTGAAGACGCCGGACGCCACCGATGCGGAGAACGCGCGCGAGTCGGACCGCCAGTCGTCGGTCTCCTTCTGACCTTTTGTGAGTGGTGTACTGAGAGGAGGCGAACCATGAGCAAGCAACATAGAGACTATCGATTCCGTACCTTGTCTGTTGGGTTGTGCCTCGGTGTGGTGGTGTTTGCAGCAGCCGCGTTTGCGCAGCAATCGGCATGGGTGGATGAAATCAACAACTCGCTCAACTTCTACAAAACCAGCTATCCAGGCTCCAATTGGGAGCCCTACAGCCAGCGGCTGCAGATCGTAAAAGAGGCGGTGGATCGTGCGGATACCCGGACGGTCAAATCAGAAATGGGCAAGTGGTTCAAGATGCTCAGGGCTCGTGATCAGGGCATCCACGATGTCGCCGCCGACGAGTTGTTCAACTTTGCGTTGATGGTCACGCCGATCCTGGAATACGGCATCACGGTTCCACCGATGCCCGGCGGAGGCACCGAGCCGGGTTATTGAGTCGCTGCCTGGATGTGAGTCGGTGCGAAAGGAGGCTGTTATGAGGTGGAACGCGTGTCTAGCCGTCGCTGCGATAGGGGTCTTCTTCCCGGTGGCATCCGGATGGGCCGATTCGACCGACAGCCCGCCGTTGGGTGTGCGTTCGGCGGTCAGCGGGCAGATTGCCAAGATCGAGAGCGGATTATTGTTCGTCAAAACCCCCTATGGGTTGCAGCTGCGGACGATCAGTCCCAACAAGGCCGATCGGGTCGGGCTGCACGATGCGCGGATCGGTGATGAGGTGTGGTTACTGGTCGATTCGGGAAACGTGTTGCTCGATGCGGCCAGGCCGGGCGGTGAACACTTTGCCAATCATAAGGTCGTGGCCGGCCGGATCCACTATGCGGACCCTTTCTGGGGAGAGATTCAGATCTCGACTCCTGAGGGATTCGAACGGTTTGAAGTCGACGCGCTGGCGGGCAGCAAGCTGTCGGTATTTCAAGAGGGGATGCCTGTGACGATCGAACTGGACTCGGACAACGTCATGATCGACATCCAGGCCGATCGGTAATGTAACTGTCGCGCGTGCCGTCGTCTTGACTTCGTCGTGAGAGGCTCGTACGATTTTTTTATGACGCGCGCTCCTGCCCGGCAATCACGATCAGGAGCGCGCGGTTCCTACAGTCCGCAACGCGAACGCACCAGAGGCGGCTCATGCGACGTCTGCCGTGGATGCTGGCGTGCCTGGTAGCAGCAGGGTGGCTCCCGGCCTTGCCGTCTGCCCGGGGGCTTGAGTCCTCCAACCGGTCGACTATTCCCTTTCACACCATTCTCGAACTGGAGCAGACGGCTCGCCTGTTGGCCATCCTGCTCGACTCCGGCCGCGCAGTCGTCAATGACAATCAAACCCTGCTGGACGACCCGACAAAGGCGCACAAGGGCTTCACGCCGGAGGCTTTTGAAGGACAACTACGCGACATGTTCCGAGGCCGCTCCGGCATCAACCTGGAGGAGTTGGCCGGCGGTACGCTATCCCCTCGGAGCCGTCATCTGCTCCAGGAGCTGGTGACGGTGAGCAAGCAGGTGATCGCGGATGCTCAAGCGGAGCTCAATCGGCAGGGGGCCGGGTTCAAGGGGTTTATTCCGGCCGTGTTCGGCGCGCGCGTGTCCACGCGCTTCACCGCGGTGACAGGCGTGCGACTCAAACAGACGGCCTTGGATCCCCGGAATCCCGCCAATCGCCCTGACTCGTACGAACGGGTCGCATTGGAGGCTTTTGCCGACTCCGCCTATCCTCGTGAGAAAGTCATCAGTGAAATGGCGGCCAACAGTTCGTCGCTGCGTTTAATGTTTCCTCTCTATGCGACGAGACAGTGCCTCGATTGCCATGGCGGTCCGAAGGGCGGGCTCGATCGCACAGGCTATCCGCGGGAAGGCCTCACGTTGGGGCAGAACGCCGGTGCCATTAGCGTGTTGTTGCCGGTCGGAAAATGAAGATCTATCTGGCTCTGCTGGTCCTGTTGTTCGCGTCTGTCGAAAATGGACGGGCCAGCGAGCGTCCGCCATTGCCGGTGGAAAAGCCGGCCGGCAGCGGCGTTATTGTTCATCGTGATGGGTATGTCCTTACGGCCCACCATGTTGTCGCCAATGCGAAGCGCATCACGGTGGTGACGTCCGGGGAATTTCGGGCGCCTGCCGTACTGGTGAGCGTGGATGCGGAACACGATCTGGCTCTGCTGAAGGTCGAGACCGTCGGTCTGTCGGAGGCGCTGCTCGGATATGCCGGGGCGGTGAAGCTGGACCAAGAGGTCATTGCCGTCGGGTTTCAGTTCGGCTTGCGTGAAATCACCATCACCCGTGGCCACGTGGCTGCCGTCAGGACCAAGGGCGTGCAACGGGTCTTTCAGGTCGATGCCGCGGTGAATCCCGGCAACAGCGGAGGCCCGGTGTTCAACCGGAAGGGCGAAGTCGTGGGCATCCTCACCACGAAGTTTACCCATCCCTCCGGGATCGTGCCTGAAGGGATGGCCTTTGCGGTGCCGATCAGTTACGCCACGCCCTTATTGGCCAACATCCCGGATTTCGATTTCTCCGCCATCGGCAGGGGTCGGAGGGAGTCAGCCAAGGGAAAGGGCAACGGTGATCTGGTCACGGAACTCACGCGGACTTCCGTGCGCATCGAAACCCTGCGTATGTCCGAGGGGCCGGCCACGGTCATTCAACCTGCGCCGATGCTTCCGTCTTCCGACCCCCGGCGCAGTGCCCAGCCGTCCGTCACCCATGTCCCGGTGCCGCCCGCTCGTGTCCCTGAGCCGGTTCCCTTGGCCGGAGACGAATCTATTGATCGCGTGAATGCTCAACTGTTGGCAAGCCAGCAGGAAGAGCTCAAGCGACTCGTCGATCAAGGCCTGACACCTCCCGGCGAGATGGTGTTGATTCCCGCCGGCGAGTTCCTCATGGGCATGGAGGATGGGTTGCCCGATGCCCGTCCGATCCATCGGTTGTATATGAGTGCCTATTGGATCGACCGGCATGGAGTGACGAACGGGCAGTACCGGGCCTGTGTAGAGGGCGGGGCCTGTCCGACTCCAAAAGTGCGCGATGCCTTCGATGATCCGCAGCGAACCCAATGGCCGGTGACCAATGTCACCTGGTCTCAAGCCCGGGCCTACTGCCAGTGGGTCGGTAAACGACTGCCCACGGAGGCGGAATGGGAGAAGGCGGCAAGGGGAATCGACGGCCGGCGCTATCCCTGGGGCAACAGCGACGAGGTGATTCAGAAAAGCCGGGTTACGCTGACGGACGGGAATTCTAGCAATGGCGTCGATCCGTTGAGCCTGCCTTCGGTCTCCGCGTCACCCTATGGTGTATTCGGCATGATCGGGATGGTGTCGGAATGGGTGAAGGACTGGTATGCGGAGGATTTTTATCGCACCTCGCCGGCCCGGGATCCGCAGGGACCGTTGCGCGGGACGTTTCGTGTCTTGCGAGGCGGCAGTTGGGTGGAGCGGCCGCTCGAGTTGCGCGCCAGCTACCGGGGCTGGGATGAGATGACGTACTGGGGGCCGACGCTCGGGTTTCGTTGCGCAACCGACGTTCCCTAGCAGGGTGCTGAAAAAGCCCCCCAGCAGCGTGCTCGCATCGTTCAAACCCTGAGACGTACCCCTGAGGGTACGTCTCAGGGTTTCCCTCGCTGCGGCCTTGCTGACGGTCTTTTTGACCACCCTGCGCGGTCCTCTCCAGTCGTACCGAAGAACCAGTGGTAACGTGTCCCATTGTCCATCACAACAGGCTGGATTGATCGAGCCGATCGCATTCCTATCGCCCCCTTTCCCTCTGCGACATTCTCACGTACGATAGCCCGATAGTCGGTGCGCTGTTGATCGTGCAATCGCCTTCATGACCTCCATTCCCTTTCAGAAAAAGGTTCTATCGGCGGTCGCGGTGGGCCTGACGGTCTTTGCCCTTGTGGCCGGGCTCAGTACCTCCCGCTGGTTCGAGGTCGCAGAACTCAAAGCACTGGATCATTTGGTCCGACGCTACGCGGATCCTGCCAAAGCCGATTCGAATCTGGTGTTACTCGCCATCGATGAATCGAGCCTCGAAGCATTCGGGCGCTGGCCCTGGCCTCGCGATCGGTTCGGCTACGTCGTCCGGTATCTCAAGCAAGCGGGCGCCAGAGCCGTCGTGTTCGATGTGATGTTCTTCGAGGCGGACGAGAATGCGGAAGAATTCGACCAGTCGTTTGCCGATGACCTGAAAGCGGCCGGCAACGTGTTCCTGCCGATGTTGTTCCAGGCGGAGCCCGCTGCGATCCCGCCTGAGGCGCAGCCTCGCGCCACGGTCACGGTGGAGTCGTCGGAGGCGGGGCACGTGCCGGATATTCATGCCGGAGTGAAACTGCCGATTCCGGTGCTGGCACAACAGGCGCGCGGGCTGGGTGTCATCAACCTGTCTGCCGACGCCGACGGCCCGACGAGGCGGGTTCCGCTGCTGGGACAGGTCAACGGCAATGTCGTCCCGCATCTTTCCCTGGCGGTGGCGCAATACCTGCTCGGCGCGGACCGGACGTCGATGCGTGATGGGCGTCTGCAGATCGGCACGCAGCACGTGCCATTGGGGGACGACGGCAGCCTGTTGATTGACTGGCATGGATCCCTGGAGCAGACCTACCATGCGAAGCGGTATTCGATCGGACGAGTCTTGCAGGCTTTCGCGCAGCAGGAGAAAAGCGAACGGCCGTCGCTCGATCCGGCACTGTTCAAAGATAAGATCGTATTTGTCGCCGGCACGGCGGCCGGGCTCTACGATCTTCGCGTCACGCCGTTCTCTGCCTCGACGCCCGGTGTGCTCATTCATATGGCGGCGTTGGACAATCTCCTGCACGGGCAGGGTTTGCAGGCCGCTCCAAGATGGTTCTCGCTGACGACCCTTCTGCTGCTCTGTCTGGCCTCTGCCTGCACGTTCATGTTGTTCCGCTCCTACCCGGTCAAGTTCGGCGTCACGATCGGATTGGCGGTGGCCTACTATGGATTAGTCGTGCATGGGTTTGCCGGGCATGAGCGGTGGCTGGAACTGGTGTTTCCGGAAGCGGCGCTGGCATTGACGTTCGGCACGGCCGCGACTGTTGAATATGTGACCGAGGGGAAGCAGCGCCGTCTCATGCGGGCGGCTTTCGACAAGTACATGTCGTCCGAGGTGGTCGAGGAGATCATGCGGAATCCCGAGGCCATCAAGCTCGGCGGAGAGAAAAAAGAAATCACGATCTTTTTTTCCGACATCGCAGGCTTTACGACGATCTCGGAGAAGATGTCTCCCGAAGACCTCGTGACATTGCTCAATCGCTACCTGTCGGCGATGACGACCATCATCAAGACCACCCATCGTGGCAATGTGAACAAGTATCTCGGGGATGGGATCATGGCGCTCTTCGGCGCGCCGCTGGACGACCCGAAGCATGCGTCGCTGGCCTGTTACGCGGCGCTGGACTGTCAGGTCGAGTTGGCCCGCCTCCGGGAAGTCTGGAAGCGGGAGGGGCTTCCGGAGATCGGCGCCAGGATCGGCCTCAATTCCGGCCCCTGCATCGTCGGCAACATGGGGTCCGAGGAGCGCATGGAATACACGGTGACCGGTGATAGTGTGAACCTGGCCTCGCGACTGGAGGGCGCCAGCAAGTATTACGACACGCTGATTCTGATCGGCCAGCGGACGGCCGAGCTGGCGAAGAACGACGTTGAAGTGCGGGAGATCGATCTGCTACGAGTGAAAGGGAAAAAAGAGCCGGTTGTCGTGTTCGAGCTGTTGGCCCGCAAGGGGCAGCTGGATGACAAGAAGCGGCGCGTGATCGACGTGTATCTGGAAGGACTGACGGCCTATAAGATGCGCAATTTCTCAACGGCGTGTACCAGGTTTTCAGAAGCCGTTGCTCTGGATCCGTCGGATGGGCCTTCGCGGGTCTACCTGGAGCGATCCACGAATTATCGACAGATGCCCCCGCCCGCAGAGTGGGACGGCGTCTATGAAATGACCTCAAAATAAGAGGCAGTGTCTGGGGGAGGAAGCTGTGATACCACCACGTTCGTTTTGGGTTCCGCTCATCGCCCTGTGGATCGGTCTCTTCGTCTGGGGGACGGAAGCCTGGGCTGAAACCGTCTATGTGCACGCCAAGACGGCTCAACTTCGCGCAGGAAAAACTTCGCTGGATGCCGTGGTCGGGAATGTGAAGTTCGGCGAGGCGCTGGAGGTGGTCGGTCGCGATGGAAGCTGGATGGAGGTCAAAACTTCAGCCGGCACGAGGGGGTGGATCTTCGCCAACAAGACATCGACATCGAAACCGTCCGGAGGCAATGACACCCTGGCCCGGCTTGGCCAGAGCATGCGGGGCGGAGACGCGTCCGCGACCACCGCATCGGCGGGCGCCAGAGGGCTGGACAAGGCCTCCGAGGGTTATGCCGACCGGGCCGGCGTGTCCGCGCGGGATCGGGAGGTGGTGGATCGCATGACGGCCTATCAAATCCCCGACCAGGACGTCGAGGAGTTTATGCGGGAAGGAGGCCTGGGCGAATATGCGAAGTAACGGGATCTGGATGACGAGCCTGATGGCGCTTTCGATGACGGTGGCTGGTTGTGCGGAAGTGCAGCGGGCTGCCGAGGATATCGCACGACAATCCGGCAATCCACGATTGGCCGGCGCAATCCATGGCGCAGGCAATGTCGTCGGCAGCCTGTTTCCCATCGGCTACGAGGAGGAATCCTCGATTGGGCAGGCGATAGCCCTGCAGGTCGTGGCACGATACGGCGGCGTCGTGGATCAGCCCGAATTAGTGCGGTATGTGAATTTGGTGGGGAAGGCGGTGGCCAACACGTCCGACCGGCCCGATATTCCGTACCGGGTCGCCATTCTGGATCACGAATCGATCAACGCATTTGCCGCGCCCGCCGGATATATTTTTGTGACCCGGGGTTTGCTCAGGCAAATCAAGAATGAGGCGGAACTCGCCGCCGTCCTGGGACATGAAATTGCGCACGTGAGTGAAAAGCACATCCTCGATGTGATTCAACGCAGCAAGCGCCTGGCCGGGGTAACCGAAGCCGGCCTCTCCTACGCGACGAGTAATCCGGCTGCGTTCAAAGGCGTGATCGACGGCGCGGTCAAGAAGCTGCTCGATGAAGGTCTGGATCAGGAGAAAGAAACAGACGCCGATACGGTGGGTGAAGTGTTCGCCGCGCGGGTCGGATACGATGCGGAGGCCTATGTGGGCCTCCTGACGCGATTGCGCGATCTCAAGGGCGATGACCGTGCCCTGTTTAAGACCCATCCCAACTTTTCCGCGCGTATCGAGGCGGTGCAGAAAACCATTCGCACCAAGCGCCTTGCCTCCAACGGCTTGGTGTTGCAGGAACGATTCTCCCGCATGACCAAGCGCGTGTAGGAGGATGCTGAAACAGGCCGCCAGCGGCGTTCTCGCGTCGCTCAGTGGCTCAAGCTACCGCAAGGGTATGCCTCGCGCCCCTTCGCTTGCTGCCTCCGCGCTGCCGGCCATGTTGAACGGCCGGTGGGAGAATACATCTGAGGATGTTCAATCGCCCAGTTCCCATTGTGCGACGCTAGCTTGCCGGATGAAAGCAGAGGCTGAAGGTGGTTCCCATTCCCTGGCTGCTGGTCACTGTCAGAGTTCCGCCGTTATCTTCAACGAGCCGTTTGACGTTGGTGAGGCCGAGGCCGGTTCCATAGGCTTTGGTCGTGAAGAAGGGCTCGAAGATTCGCGACAGATGTTCCGGAGCGATGCCGCTTCCCGTATCGGCCACCTCAATTTCCACCTCGTTGCCAGGTCCGGCTCTGGTCGTGAGGGTCAGGGTTCCCCCTTCCGGCATCGCTTCCCGCGCATTGATCAGGAGGTTCATCAAGGCCTCCTTGACCTGCTCCGGATCGACCTGAATCGAGGGCAGGGCATTCCCAAATTCCTGCTCGACCCGGATGTGTTCATGGCCACCCTGTGCTTTCCACTGTCTCAGCGCGGCGCGGACGACGGCTTCCGCAGGTTCCGCCTTGAAGTCCGGCGGCTTCTGTCTGGCATACCGGAGAAAGTCGTGAAGTCGCAGTGAAAGTTTATCCACTTCATCGATGATATAGCGGGCCATTTCCTGGCGGATGGGTTCTTCCTGCGGCCCCTCCAGCACGACTTGTGCGGAACTCCGGATGACGCCCAGGGGGTTCCGAAGATCATGGGCAAGGGCGGCGAGCAGTTGTCCCACCGACGCCAGCTTTTCCTGCCGGATCAGCTCATGTTGCTGTGACCGGATCGTCCGCAGATTTTCCTCCAGCACCCCCCGCATGGCTGCGAAGCTGGTGGCCAGGTCTTCAATTTCATCCCCGGTCTGATAGCCGGGCGAAAGCAACGGGGTCAAGGGTCGGTTCGCGCTGCCGTGCTCCGGTAAGGCCAGCGTGAGGCGCAGGCCCTCCGCTTCGCGCTGGAGCGCCACGATCGGTGTCACGATGCGGTATCCGACAAGGAACCCGAATGCGGAGAGCACGATGACCAGTCCGAACCCGATGACGCCGACCGTCAGCAGCAGGGAATAGATCGGCGCATAGGTTTCCTCGGGCGCCTGCCGGATAAACGCATACCATCGGTTGCCGTCGAGGCTCCTCGGCGTCAACGCATGAGTCAGTTGGACCGGCGCCGCCCCGACGATCGCATCGCGGCCGCCGTGTGCATCATCGTCTGCGACCAGCCACAAGGGGCGATCCAATGTCAGTCGGTTCATCAAGGTCGATGGAATCAAATGGGCGGTGGGCGGCAGGACCGGGCAGATCAACGGCGTGCCTTGTGTGTCGAGCAGCATGGCGTGCCCCGTGTTCCCGATCTGGATGGGGAGGATCATTTGAGTCAGCAGATTGCGACGGATGACGAGGCCGACGACGCCGATGGTGGACCGGCGGGTGTCGTCAAGGATCGGGACGGCAACATGGAAGACCATGTCGTTCACCTGAGGATCGAACATCACGTTACTGACATAGGACGCACCGGGTACGGCCTGTATGGCTTCACGCCACCAGACTTCGCCCGCCTGTTGCGGCGGGAGCCGCGGATCTGTCGAGGCGACGACTTGGCCCTGCCGGTCCGCAATGGTGACACGCACATAGTGCCGGGACTCGCGTGCCCATTCGTCGAGGTAGCCTGTGGTGTCCTGGTCTACCGCGGGCGGGTTGTTGGATTTCGGATGGGCCGGCGATGGCTGATGTTGTGTCGTATCGGCTGTAGTCCCGGCCTGGTGGTTGGCGAGGACGACTGGCTGACGGACGTGCAGGGGGACGAGCGCCAGCCGGATGGCGCGATCGATTTCATTGTCGACGGCGGTCGCCAGGCGAATGGAGGTGGAACGTGCAATCTCCTGGAAGCCTTCACCGATGGCTTGCTTGAGGGTGGCGGTGCTGGATCGGTAGGTCGCCCAGAGCGCGACCATGCCGGGCACGATGCCGACAATGAGCAGCGCGACGAAGAATTTTCTCTGGAGTCCGCCGGTTCGTCGTAGGCGACGCATCAGCCTGGGGGCAGCGACAGGTTGTGTTTGGCCATTCGATACCGCAACGTGTTGCGTGTGATTTTGAGCAGACGGCTGGCTTCCGACACGTTGCCTCCGGTTGTGCGCAACGCCTCCTGAAGCATTGTCTTTTCGACTTCCTCAACGGAGAGTCCCAGCGCGAGGAGCGACGGTGTGGCGACCGGCTTCTCTTCGTGTGTCGGTGGAGTGGCCTTGAACGAGGCCGGCAGATGCTCGGGCGTAATCTCGTCCTGTTTGCAGGTGATGGTCAGCCACTCCACGACATTGTGCAGTTCTCGCACGTTGCCCGGCCAGGGATACTGTTTGAGGATCGCGAGTGCCTCGGCGGATATTCCCTTGATGCGGCTGCCGCGTTCCCGACGCGCCAGGCCGAGGAACTGAGTCAGAATCGGCTCGATGTCCTCCGGTCGTTCGCGCAGAGGTGGCATCCGGAGCTGGTAGACATTCAGGCGATAGTAGAGGTCCAGGCGGAAACGACCGGCTTTGATGAGGTCGGGTAATTCCTGGTTGGTCGCGGCGATGACGCGGATATCGACGGCGACACTGCGCACGCCGCCCAACGGTTCCACGACATGCTGTTCGAGGACGCGCAGGAGTTTGGCCTGTGCCGTCAAACTCAGTTCCCCGATTTCGTCTAGGAACAACGTGCCTCGGTCCGCCATTTGAAAGCGTCCCGGTTTGGATTTTTTCGCGTCGGTAAACGCTCCCTTTTCATACCCGAACAGTTCAGATTCCAACAGGTGCTCGGGGATGCCGGCGCAGTTCAGAGCTACCATCGGGCCTTGGGCGCGTGGGCTGACGAGGTGAATGGCGCGCGCGAGGAGATCCTTGCCCGTTCCGCTTTCGCCGGTGATGAGCACCGTGGCGTCGGTCTGCGCCACTTCCCGGGCGAGCCGCTTGATCAGTTCCATCTCTTTGGAGACGCTCACAATGCGGTCAAAGCCGAACTGTTCGTGCAACCCTGCGCGCAGGATGCGATTGTCCCGGGCGAGCTGGCGGACTTGCAGCGCGCGGGCAATGACGATCTTCAACTCTTCATTGTCGACGGGTTTGGGAATGTAGTCGTAGGCGCCTTTCTGCATGGCCTCGACGGCCGACTTGACGGTGCCGTACCCGGTCACGATCAGGACCGGCACATCGGGCACCTGTTGCCGGGCTGCTTCCAGCACGTCCATGCCCGAGACGGTTCCCAACTGGAGATCCGTGATGATCATGTCGAAGGATTGGTGTTCCTGGATCATGCGGAGGGCTTCGTCCCCCGAACAGGCCAGGAGCAGTTGATACCCGGCAGGTTTCAGCACCAGCTCGAAGAGCCGCCGCATTCGTTCTTCATCTTCGACGATCAGGAGGGTGGGTGCCTGCATGGCCTCGCAACCGGCTAAGGTGGGTCCTCACATGAGGGAGGACATGAGACAGTAGCCTACCACTATCGGCCGGGGAGAAACAGTGGGTGGGGCTTAGCGGGGATCCTCGCTCGGCGGAGCTGCGGGGCTGTGGCGATCGGCGGGTGCGGTTTCATTGGAGAGCGCCCAGGAGAGATTGCGCTGGAGTCCGGCGTATTTTGCGCGACGGATGGGACTGTGTGTGAACGTGGTGGCGAAGGTCTGCTCATCCATCTTCGTCAGGGCCAGCAGCGACGGGGCGGCGGTGAGCGGGGAAGGTTGGAACCCTGGTTCAGTCGTTGGTCTGGCCTGGACGTTGTAGGGGCAGATGTCCAGGCAATCGTCGCAGCCGAAAATCCGGTTGCCCAGCTTTCGCCGGAGGTCCTCCGCGATCGGCGGTTCGGTGCCGCGAAGTTCGATGGTCAGGTAGGAGATGCAGCGCCCGGCATCGACGACGTACGGCTCGGTGATCGCGCCGGTCGGACAGGCCTGGATGCAGAGCGTGCAGCTTCCGCAGAGATCGCTCCCCGCCTCATCCGGCTCCAGTTCCAGGGTCGTCAGAATTTCTCCCAGGAGCAGCCAGGAGCCGAAGTCTGTCGAGACGAGGTTCGAGTGTTTGCCGATCCAGCCGAGCCCGGCCTGCTGGGCCCAGGCCTTCTCCATGACCGGTCCCGTGTCGACATAAGCCCGGTTGAGGCTGCCTGCAGCCAGCGTGCCGATGCGCTCGGTGAGTTGGCCCAGCCTGTCGCCAAGGATCTTGTGATAGTCACGGCCCCAGGCATAGCGGGCAATGCGTCCGTTTCCCTGGCGTTCGTCGGCCCGATAGTCTGTGTAATAGTTCATCCCGACAGAAATGATCGATCGGCAGCCGGGCAGTACTCGGGTGGGATCGGCTCGTCGCTCTGGATCACGGACCATCCAGGCCATGGTGGCGTGGTATCCGCGCCTGAGCCATTTTTGGAGCCGGTCGAGCAGGTCGGCTTCCGGATCCTGGTGATTTCGGTCTGTGGCTGGGTTCGCTTGAGTTGGAAGGCGGCTGATACCGACCGCGTCGAAGCCGAGTTCGCGGGCGGCTTGTTTGATGGCGACTGTGAGGGATGCGGACATTACGGCTTCGCGCACTCGAATCGCACCATGAATTGCCCGGTACAATGGCCGGAATCGCAGCGAGTACATTGGCCGGTAATCCGCGTCTTCCAGTCCGTGCCTTTCTGATCGAAGGTGCAAAACGTGCGACCGGCCTTGGAGATGGTCGTCCATGGTTTGTCGGTTCCCGGAAAGCGGGCGATGACGCAGCCGGCGGGAATCGGCACCTGGCACTGGTGGGTGGGATCGCCTTTCGCCATGCCGAAACTGCAGGACTGTTCGGTCGTCGCGGAGGAGTCGGGCGGCGCTTGGGCTTGCCCCTCGTCCGGAGCAAAGCCCCATGCGAGGGCACAGCCGAGTAGGAGCGGAAGGATCGAACGAATCAGCCAAGACATGTTGGATCAACTCCGTTAAAGAGCGGCATGGTATCACAGCGGTCATTTCCGCAGCGAATCCTCCCCATCGCGCTTGTTCCACGCCAGTCCTGTCTACTACCGATTCTGTCCAACGACTGTTCAAAAACCCCCGTCGGTGTAGGGGGGCAAGAATCCGGCCCGGCGTAACCTGATGCCAGTACAGGGAAGGGAAGGTGGCATGTTAGTTGCGTTGGCGTGGGGTATCGAGCGCCGTGCGGATACGTGTGTAGTGCGCTCGAGCGGTGTGGAGTGTGCCCGGCGATACACATTCTTCGATCTCGTTTCATCGGGTTGCACTATGGCGCAGGCAAAAATTTTGATCGTCGATGACGAAGTGGTCGTGGCTGAAGACATCAGACGCCAGCTGCGTGCACTCGGGTACCTGGTCGTGGGCGTCGTGGCGTCCGGGGATGAGGCCGTGCAGCTGGCCGGAGAGTATCAGCCCGATTTGATTCTGATGGATATCAAGCTGAAGGGGCCGATGGATGGGATCGATGCGGCCCGAACCATCCAGTCCCGGTATGGCACGCCGGTGATCTACCTGACGGCCTTTTCGGATGAAGAGACCCTGGAGCGAGCGAGGGAAACCCTGCCGTTGGCCTATTTAATTAAGCCGTTTGTCAGCAGCGATTTGCGCGCTGCGCTGGAACTGGCGCTCTTCCGTCAGCGTGTGTCGCGTATTAGTGAACAACGCGGGCGGTGGTTGGAGGCTGTCGTGCTGTCGATGGAAGATGCCGTTGTGACGGTCGATCAGCAGGGGCGAGTGACCATGCTCAACCCGGCGGCTGAAGGTTTGACCGGCTGGGCGCAGCCTGATGCGCTGGGGAAGGCCGTTCAGGAAGTAATGGCGCTGTTGGATCCGGAGAGTGGGAGGCCGGTGCCGAACCCGGCCATACAAGTGCTGCGTAAGGGAACGTCTGCCGATCTTGGCGGGCGCCCGTTTCTTCTCGTGAGTCGCAACGGGCACGAGCATCGGATCACCGACAGCGCGGCCATGATCCGTGATGAGCGGGGTAACCCGTCAGGAGTCGTGCTGGTATTTCGCCCTGTTTCTGCGTAGCCGTTCAGATTCCCGCCGTTTGTCACCGTGTGATCATCCGGTCAGCAAGCCTCTTTGTATTCGCACTGTCGTTGCGCTCGCACTGCGCGCATTCAGTGAGTATACTTCGTGAGTAGCGCTGCAGGCCGGTGAGCGATTCCGGTCGCCCGGGTGTTGAGACGGTTTCAAGGTGTGGAGGCACGCATGAGTGTTGGTTCTGCAATTTTTCGGGTGCGACGTCCGTCTGAGGAGCGCAATTTCGTCCGGTCCACGAACCCCACCGTTATACTGTGATGCACAGACTACGATTTGTCCTGAGCTGGGTTTGGTTGGCATCCGGCTGCCTGCTCGCCCTGATGACCGTGCCGGTCGGGATCGTGATGGCCGGAGAGGTGGGTTCAACTCATCTGCTGCGGGCCCTCGTGGTGCAACCGGATCCTGACGGCGGTGTTCGGGCGACGGCCACGCTGCTCTTCCCCGGCAGCCCCGCAGTGCTCCAGTCGATTCTCTCCGAGTACCGTAAATGGCCCGAACTGTTTGAAACCCGGATGCGGGTGGCGCAGGTTGAAGAACGGGACGGGCGAGTCCTCACGGACATCTATATTTCACATGCGCTCCTGCCCGGTGAACAACGGCTGCTCTGTGAATCGCAGGCGTTGCCCGGCGGCGGGCTCATCACGCACCTCAAGGGAGGGGATTTCACACGGTACCATCGGGAGTGGAGGCTGCAACCGGCCGGTGATGGCACGCAAACGCGGGCGGAATTTGACCTGTTGGTCGAGGTGAAGACGCTCGTTCCCGATTGGCTGGTTGCCGTCGCCATGGAGCGGGAACTCAATACCCATTTTCGACTGGTTCGAGAGCGGGCGTTGGATCGGATTACGAAGGAAAGGTGAACGTCGATAGCTCGGCCTTTTCGACCCCCTGTTTGACGAATGCGCTGATCTCCAGGCCCCGTTCGATGCGAAGGATATCGTCCGGCTTGGTTCTGGTGCTTGGGTGTAACGGCACGAAGAGCTTGCAGCAGTCTTGATCCGGTTCGATCGATGTTGTGAAGCTCCCGATCTGTTGCGCCTGCTCGGTAATTTCGATCTTGTCCATCCCGATCAACGGGCGCAGAAGCGGGAGTTCCGCAGCCGCCTCCACCACCGACAGATTCTCAGGTGTTTGCGAAGCGACCTGGCCGAGGCTATCGCCGGTGACCAGCGCCCAGCAGCCATGACGCCGCGCAAGTTCTTCCGCGATGCGCACCATGATCCGCCGATACAAGACGACGCGAAAGGCGGCCGGGGCGTTCGCGACGATCTCACGTTGAATCTCGCCGAAGGGCACAATGTAGAGCTGCGAATGGTATTGATAGGCCGTCAGCAGCTGGACCAGCTCCTGGACCTTCTCTTCGGAATCGCGGCTCACCAGCGGGCGTCCGGAGAAGTGCACGAAGACTGCCTTGCAGCCGCGTTTCATCATCCGGTAGGCCGCCACCGGGGAGTCGATGCCGCCGGAAATCAAGCAGGCCACTTTTCCGCTGGTGCCCACGGGCATGCCGCCCGGGCCTGGGATCTTTCTCGCCGCGATATGGGCTTCTTTGGTGAGCAGCTCGATATGGAGCGTCAGGTCGGGCTGTTTTAGCTTCACGGCTTTGCCCGTCACCTCGTGGAGATAGCCGCCGACTTCGCGTTCGACGTCCATTGAGGTCAGAGGCAGGCGCTTATCCGCCCGTTTGGCCGTCACCCGGAACGAGTTGAACGTCTGTTCGGAGAGTTGCCGCTCGGCGACCTGTTTGATGGTCGTCAGATCCGGCGCCGTGAGATCCAACGGCACGGATTCGGTCAGCAGAAAGTTTGAGACTCCGCAGGTGCGGCGAAGTCGCTCAATGACCAGGTCCGACGCGATTTCATCGGGAATCGTTACCCGGATGCGTCCCTGCAGCGACTCGATCCGCCGGATCTTCAGATCCTTCAGCGCGAGCCTGAGATTGCGGACGAGCCGTTGCTCGAAGAAGTCGCGGTTGCGACCTTTGAGGGCGAGTTCGTGGTAGTGGACAATGGCGCAACGCATCGGATTATTGCAGGATGCTGAAAATGGCCGCCAGCTTCGTTCTCGACTCACCAAAATCCTCAACGTACCGCGAGGGTACGCCTCCGGTTTTGTTTCGTCTATGGCCTCGCTGGACGTCCATTTTGAGCATCCTGCCGGAGTCACATTCGAGAATCATTCGTGTTCCAGGCATCGCTTGATGTCGATGGCGTTCTCGGCCCGCTAGAATTCTCAGCATACCAAGGGTACGCCTCAGGTTGTCGCTCAGCTGCGGCTTTGTTGGATGCCGATTTTGAGCATCCTGGCCGATCAGATGCAACGGTCATTGGTGCTCCAGAAATCGTTCCGCATCGATGGCGGCCATGCAGCCGGAGCCGGCCGCGGTGATGGCCTGGCGATATTTGGTATCCTGCACGTCGCCTGCGGCGAAGACACCCGCCACGCTGGTGGCCGTGCCTTGCGAGGTCAGCAGATAGCCCTTTTCATCCATGGCCAGTTGGCCCTTGAAGAGATCGGTATTCGGACGGTGACCGATGGCGACGAAGACGCCGTCGCAAACGAGTTCCGAAGCTGCTCCGGTCACGAGGTTCTTAAGCCGGGCCCCGGTGACCAGGTCAGTTCCGAGGATGTCCTCGACGACGGAATTCCAGGCGAACGAAATTTTCTCGTTCTTCATGGCGCGGTCCTGCATGATTTTCGAGGCCCGCAGTTTGTCCCGCCGGTGGACCACGGTGACGGTTCGGGCGAATTTCGTCAGGAAATTGGCCTCTTCCAGTGCGCTGTCGCCGCCGCCTACGACCACTAAATCTTTTCCGCGAAAAAAGTAGCCGTCGCAGGTTGCGCAAGTCGAGACGCCGTGTCCGATCAGCCGTGATTCATTCGGCAGGCCGAGCGCAATGGCCGACGCGCCCGTAGCCAGAATCAAGGTCGCCGCTTCCACCGTCTGTTCCCCGTCGATGGTCAGGCGAAACGGCCGCTGTACGAGATCGACGGCTGAGACATCTCCGGTCAGGAATTCGGTGCCGAAGCGCTCCGCCTGGGCGCGCATCTCCTTCATGAGTTCGGGGCCCATGATACCCTTGGAAAATCCGGGATAGTTTTCGACTTCTGTAGTCGTCGTCAGTTGCCCGCCGGATTGCCAGCCTTCAATGAGGAGTGGCGAGAGATTGGCTCTGGCTGCATAGACGGCGGCGGTGAGGCCGGCCGGACCGGACCCGATAATGACCACGTCGTGCATGCGCGGATGCTAACACACCGAAGCTGCGAGGGAAAAGCCGCGATCTAGGCCAGGCTGTGGAGCTTGTGGTAGAGCCGTTTGACCAGCGTCAACAGGCGTGGTCTGGGCGTGGTGCCGTCGAGCAGGTCATCCGCGGCTGCGATCTTCTGCTTGAGAGGCATTTGGTTGCGAATGCGGCGGAGGGCTTCGGCGCGGGTGAATCCGTTGCGTTTGTAGAGGCGGGCAATTTGAGTTTCGCGGTCGGCGGTGACGACGATGACCCGGTCCACGCGCTTGTCGATACCGGCTTCGTAGAGGAGCGGAACGTCATACACGACGACAGCCTTGGGATCGTTGCCTGCGGCCTGCCTGGTGAGTCTGGCCTGTTCACGCGCGACGCGGGGGTGAATGATCTGTTCCAGCCGGCGCAATTTGGATGGGTTTCGAAAGACGACGGCGCCCAGGGCCTGACGATTGAGGGTACGATCGGGATTAAGGACGCCCTTACCGAAGGTCTTGATGATGGCGCGCCAGGCCGGTTTGCCCGGTTCCACCACCTGATGGGCCAGCGCATCGGCGTCGATGACGATCGCCCCGCATCGCTCGAACATCTTCGCCACCGTGCTTTTGCCGGTCGCGACGCCGCCGGTGAGACCCACAAGAATCATAGGGCGGGAAGATACCATGGGGGGTGAGTGCTCGCAATGACGCTCGATTGACTTCTCGCCATGCCCGGCGGTATGACCATTCGTATGAAAAACACGAAACAGTGCCTATTCGCCGCCCTCTTTGTGTGTCTATCGGCCTCAGTCGGAGTCTTGAGCCTCTCCATCGCTCAGGCGGAGGGACCGGTTCCTGCCGAACGGCAGCCGCTGGTGGTCGCTTTGGATGGTTCGGGTCAGTACCACTCGATTCAGGAGGCGGTGGATGCCGCGAAGAAGGGTGACACCATTCTCATCCGGCCCGGCGCCTATGCCGAGGATGTCACCATTCATAGCAAGGAAAACGTTCGACTCGTCGGGGCGGGCATGGATCAGGTCACGATCCTGGGCCGTGAACGCGTTGGAGTCTTCCATGTCGGAAAATGGCCCTATGGTGCGACGAATATCGAGATCTCCGGCCTCACGATCAACGAACATGGCGGCCACGCGATGGGGATGTTCAACGGCCGTGGCATCACCCTGCACCATGTGCGGGTCAAGGGTATGTTGTTTACGCAGCAGGTGGAGGATGTGCGCATCGAGGACTGTATCATCGGCGGCAGTGAAACCACCGGGGTACAATTCGCGAATTCTCAGGCAGTCATGCGGAGCAATTTCATCCATGACAACGACCATGGGGTGAGCGTCGCGGGCAAGTCCACGGTCCGACTCGAGCGAAACGTCATTACCAGAAGCCTGTTCGAGGCGGTGATCGTGAACGATCAATCGAAAGCCGCGCTGGTCGGGAACACCTTTGTGAAAAACGGGGGCGGCGCGGCGTTTCTCGGGACCTCGCAGAATGAAGCCTCGGGCAATATCGTCAGCCTCAATGCGTACGGGTTTGTCGTCGCGCCCTCCAGCCGGGTGCTCTTATCCTACAACGCCATGCAGAATTCCGGATCGAACTACCTCCGGCAGGGAACCCCCAACCAGCCCGCTCCGGAACTGAAGCCCGATTCGGATTTGACGGTGGACCCACGCTTTGTTGACACCGCCCGGGATGATTTCAGATTGCGTGCGGATACCGCGCTGGTCAAAATCGGTGACTTTCCTTACCTTGGTGCCCTCCCTCCCCTTGCGGAATCGCACTGACTTACACAGTAAAGCATAACAAATTGAGAGGTTAGCGCTTTTACTCAGCCTCCAAATTCCCTGTGCTATGCTTCAGTGAGTGCACGGCATTCAGCTGTCTCCGGTGTGGCTCAAGAATTGCTGCACTACGACCGACAAGGGATTGGAGGTAACAAGTGGCCAGCTTTCGATTCGACCTGGAAAAGCGGAGTACCGACGGGATTCCCAACCTGGCGGAGCTGGAGTCCGGCAAACTGCTTGGGGCGATCCTTCCGATGTCCGAGCAGGCGCAACTCCAGTTGCGGGACAGTATCGAGGTTATCGACTACCTCATGAATCAGGAAGGTGTCGTCTGGAGTTAGGCTCCGAGTCCTCCCGCTGAGTGTTCCTTTCCCATTCCTGTTCCGTCCCTTGTCATCACCCCCACATCTTTCGCCTAATCTCGCAAGGATCGGTCTGCTGACTCGATGTGTGTCGTGCACGGTCGGCACTGCCTCGCTTCCTGACCTGACGCCCTGGAATCTCAGTTGAATCTTTCACGGGCCGGGCGCATGCTGGCGCCTGCGGCAACCTGCGTCGCGTTCAGTCGGGAGACCTCGTGTTATGTCGACATCGCCGGGAGAGGGGACGGCACATCCGCGGTCCGCTGAACAGCAGCGCCTGGATGACGACGATCTGCGCCGAAAACACTGGAAACGCTGGGGGCCCTACGTCAGCGAACGGGCTTGGGGAACGGTCCGTGAGGACTACAGCCCGTACGGGACGGCCTGGGAATCGGTTCCCCATGACCATGCCCGTTCGAAAGCCTACCGTTGGAATGAAGACGGATTGGCGGGCATTTGTGATCGGCATCAGTTCGTCTGTCTCGCGCTGGCGCTCTGGAACGGGCGGGACCCGATTCTCAAAGAACGGATGTTCGGCCTCACGGGAAACGAGGGCAATCACGGGGAGGATTCCAAGGAATATTATTTCTACCTTGATTCCACGCCCACGCATTCCTACATGAAATTTCTCTACAAGTATCCGCAGGCGGCGTTTCCGTATGCGCGGCTCATCGAAGAAAATCGCCGTCGAGGCCGGAACGATCCGGAATTCGAACTGCTCGACACCGGGGTGTTCGCCGACGATCGTTACTTCGATGTGGGCGTCGAATATGCCAAGGCCTCCCCGGAGGATCTGCTCATGCGGATCCAGATCGTTAATCGCGGCCCGGAGCCGGCGCCAATCACGGTGCTGCCGACCATCTGGTTTCGTAATACCTGGTCGTGGGGCCTCGATGTGCGCCGCCCGCGGATGCGGAAAGGCGAGTCGACGTCGTCGGTCAGTATCGTGGAGTTCGATCATGAGTATTACGGCCCGCGACGGTTGCTTTGCGAGGGTGGGCCGGATCTGCTGTTCACCGAAAATGAAACGAATACCCGGCGTCTTTACGGCGATGTGGACGGCGCACGATATGTGAAAGACGGAATCAATGACTACGTCGTGCAGGGCGACAAGGGGGCGGTCAATCCCGACCAGATCGGGTCGAAAGCGTCCGCGCACTATGCGGTGACCGTATTGCCGGGACGGCCGGTGACGATTCGTGTGCGGTTCACGAATGGGTCCGCTGCGGGTGCTCTCGATCCGCAGGCATTCGATGCGGTCTTTGCCGCTCGTCTCGAGGAAGCGGATGAATTCTATGCCGCGCTGGCCCCCGCGAACGTGTCTGAAGATGCGCGAATGGTGCAGCGGCAAGCCTTCGCCGGGCTCTTGTGGAGCAAGCAGTTTTATCACTACGACGTCGATCGTTGGCTGAAGGGCGACCCGGCGGGACCGGAACCCCCCAAGGAGCGGCTGCATGGCAGGAACGCCGACTGGACGCAGCTCTACAATGCCGATGTCATTTCGATGCCGGATAAGTGGGAATACCCCTGGTATGCAGCCTGGGACTTGGCGTTTCACTGCCTGCCGATGGCGCTTGTCGATCCGCGTTTTGCCAAGGATCAGCTCGTCCTCATGTTGCGCGAATGGTACATGCATCCCAACGGGCAGATTCCCGCCTATGAATGGGCCTTGGGCGATGTGAATCCGCCGGTGCATGCCTGGGCGGCCTGGCGGGTGTACAAGATCGAGAAGAAGCGGAAGGGCGTCGGCGATCGCATTTTTCTGGAGCGGGTGTTCCACAAGCTCCTGCTGAATTTTACCTGGTGGGTGAATCGAAAGGATGCCGAGGGGAAGAATATTTTTCAGGGCGGATTTCTGGGACTGGATAACATCGGCGTGTTCGACCGCAGCAAGCCGCTGCCGACCGGCGGGCATATCGAGCAATCCGACGCGACCAGCTGGATGGGGATGTATTGCCTGAACATGTTGTCCATCGCCTTGGAACTGGCCCGGGAAGACCGGGCCTATGAAGACGTCGCCAGCAAGTTCTTCGAACATTTTGTGTACATCTGCCGGGCGATGAACAACATCGGCGATGCGAAGATCGAACTCTGGAACAAGGCCGACGGCTTCTTCTACGACGTACTGCACCTGCCGGACGGGAAGACGTTTCCCATGAAGGTGCGGTCGATGGTCGGCTTGATTCCGTTGTTTGCGGTGGAGACGCTGGATTCCGAGCTCATCGACCGGTTGCCCCGTTTTAAGCACCGGATGCAATGGTTCATCGAAAACCGGCCGGATTTCAGTCTGCACATAGAAACCCAGTCGCAGGACGGGGAGGTGCGCCGATTCCTGTCGCTCGTCAACCGTCACCGATTGCCCAAGGTCCTGCGGTACATGTTGGATGAGCAGGAGTTTTTGTCGCCGTATGGCGTGCGCGCCCTGTCCCGTTATCACAAGGACCATCCCTACGTGTTCTCGATGATGGGTACGAGCCAAAGCGTCGAATATCAACCGGCGGAATCCACCAACGGCCTCTTCGGGGGGAATTCGAATTGGCGGGGGCCGGTCTGGTTTCCCGTGAACTACCTCCTGATCGAATCCCTTCAGAAGTTTCACTATTATTTGGGCGACGGCTTTACGGTCGAGTACCCGACGGGATCCGGGCATAAGCGCAACCTCGCCGACGTTGCGGCTGAGTTGTCCCGGCGGCTCACGCACACCTTTCTGCGCGGGCCGGACGGCCGGCGTCCCGTCTACGGCGGTGCGGAAAAGTTTCAGCAGGATCCGCACTGGCGCGATCTCATCTTGTTCTATGAATATTTCCATGGCGACAACGGCGCCGGAATCGGCGCGAGCCATCAAACAGGCTGGACCGGGCTGGTGGCCAAGTTGATTCAGCAGTCGGGCGAGTAAGCCGGAGGCACGGAATGACCATTGATTCAAGGCGCTGTCAGGACCTTGACCGGGCGCTCAGTCTGGAATGGCTGGAGACGAACGGGCGGGGCGGGTATGCTTCGGGCTCCGTCGCCGGCGCGAATACGCGACGCTATCACGCGTTGCTGCTGGTCGCCAGACGCCCGCCGGTCGATCGTGTGGTCCTGGTGAATCATCTCGAAGAATCGGCGGAAGTCGGCGGCCAATCCTTTCCGCTCTCGACCAATCTGTATAGCGGCGCGGTTCATCCCGACGGGTATCGGTATTGCGACGGGTTTTCCTCCCTGCCATGGCCGACCTGGCGTTATGCAGCCCATGGAATCCGCCTGGAGCGTGAACTGCTGTGTCCGGATGGTCGCGACATGGTCGTCTTGCGGTGGCGGTTGCTAGGCGACGCCCCGTCTGCCGTCGTGCTGCGGGTCAGACCGATGCTTTCGGGTCGCGACTTTCATGCACTCCATCAGGAGAACGCCGGGGTGCGCAGTCAGGCCTCGGTTCACGGGGGGCGTGTCACGTGGCAACCCTATGAGGCCTTGCCTGTCGTGCAGGCGTTCCACAACGGGGAGTACCTCCATGGGCCGGATTGGTACCGCCACATTCACTATCGGATCGAGCGCGAACGTGGCCTGGACTATCTGGAGGACTGGTGGTCGCCGGGCGAATGTGCGTTCACGCTCACTCCGGGATCGGTGGCGGAACTTCTGTTCACGACCGAACAGCTTGAGTCCGTCGATGTCACGCAGGTGGTAGAGGCGGAGCGGCGGCGGCGCGCAGAGTCTCCGGTATCGGCGACGACGGACGATGCGTTGGCGCAGGGACTCTGGGCTGCGAGCAGCGCGTATCTTGTCCGGCGGGGTAACGGGCAGACGGTGATCGCCGGATACCCCTGGTTTGCCGATTGGGGGCGAGACACATTTATCGCTTTGCCCGGGCTCTGCCTGGTGACGGGTCGTTACAACGTGGCCCGGCAGGTGATCGAGGCGTTTGCGTCTCATGTGTCGCAAGGGATGGTACCGAACCGATTTCCCGACGTCGGCGAACAACCTGAGTACAACACGATCGATGCGTCGTTATGGTTTATTCATGCCGTGGACCGCTATCTCCACTATAGCCGCGACCTCGACGGCGTACGCCGGATTGCCTGGCCCGCGATCAAACAGATTGTGGAGGGATATCGTCGAGGCACGCGGTTTGGCATTCACATGGACGACGACGGGATGATTACCGGTGGCGCGGAGGGCATTCAGCTCACCTGGATGGATGTCAAAATCGGCGATTGGGTGGTGACTCCCCGGCACGGGAAACCGGTCGAGATTCAGGCGCTCTGGGTGCGGGCATTGGCGGTGGCTGCCGAACTGGCGGCGCAATTCGGGGAACCGACGTACGCGGCACAATGTCGGGAGGATCGTGCGAGGGCCACCGAGTCGTTTCGTGCCCGCTTCTGGTATCGAACCGGAGGGTATCTCTTCGATGTGGTGGACGGGCCGATCGGAGACGACGCCTCGCTCCGCCCGAACCAGATTTATGCCCTGGCGCTGGATGATCAGCTGGTGACGGAGGCGCAGGCAAAACACATTTTGCAGCTCGTGAAAGAACGATTGCTCACGCCGATGGGTTTACGCACGTTGGCGCCGGAGGACATCCGGTTCTGTGCGTCATACGAGGGTGGGGTCTCCGAGCGAGATGGCGCGTACCATCAAGGCACCGTATGGCCGTTTCTGCTCGGCCCGTTCGTGACAGCCTGGGTCAAAACCTATGGCGATAGTCCGGCGGTGCGGCGGGATGCGCGCCTGTTTCTCGACGGGCTGCACGAACATTTACACGACACCTGCCTGGGGCAGGTGTCGGAGATCTTCGATGGTCAACACCCGCATCGAGCGCGTGGATGCGTGGCGCAGGCCTGGTCCGTGGCCGAACCCTTGCGCGCGCTCATTGAAGACCTCGGCGCGGGGCATGAGCGATCATCGAACCCGCGCTGACTTGTGCCGTTGCGGTTCCTTCATCAATTGCCGGTTCCATGCGGACATGAGCGCGTGAGTGCTCCTGTCCCGTCACGTTCCTTCCGGATTCTGCTCCGGAAATCTTGACAGCCAAAGAAGCGATCCGGTAAGGATAGAGAAGATGCATCAGCACAAATCGGTCACAATTGTTGCTCTTCTGTCCGCCGGGTTGTTCTTGACCGGCTGTCAGCTGTTCGATTCCTCGACGCGTCAGCCGGCACCTCGATCGGCTTCCGTGATGTCGATGTGGGAATTGTACCGGCATTGCCAATCGAGCGGCGATGTCGAGACGGTCTTGTCGGCAGCGAAACAACTGCAGCAGTCCGCTGATACGCATGTGGTCCCCGCCCCGGATGTTCCCAAGAGTCTTGACCGGTTTGTCACGCGCCAGCCGGTTCGCACGACGGTTGATCCCAAAGCGCTGGCCGCTTCGTGCACCTTGCAGGCGGCCCGCACGAGCTTGAGCGCCGGGCGTGAGCAGGAAGCCGAACAGCTTCTCTATGCTGTGGTATTGAGTTACCCGGAAAGCGACTATACCTTCTACGTCGCGCAAGCAAAGGTCTGGATCGAGGAATTGCATCGTCCCGGCACGCTGGATGCTGTCGTCCATCCCATCTCCACCTTCTAGCAGGCCGTTCAAAAAGTCCGCCGGCGTCGTTCTCGCTTCATTCAGCGCCCCAGTAGCTCAGCATTGTTGAGCTGATTTCCTTGATCATGACGGAGTGATTGTCTGATGCACAGGCCATTGCGGCTCGGATCTATCATTGGACCCGATGTGAGATGGGTTCAGAGCTCTGGTGCGAAGCCGGTATCCTGTTGCCGGCGACCGGACCTCCGTTGCTCCTTTTTGCGCGAATCGCAAGCGGGGATGATGTGAGTCGAGTCGGAGAATGGCGGGCCCTGTGGCGTGGCAAAACCGGCCTGCAGCTGGTGCGCAGTGTGATGGTCTACGTCTGGCCCTTGTCGATCCTCGGCCGGTTTTTCTATCGACTTCGCTGGTCTCCTCCTCTGTATGGGGTGATCAATCGTCGATCTCGGCGGGTGTTCCGGTCGATTCCGCAGGTGGTTGGTCCGCATGGTGCCGAGGCGGTTCGTGCCCTCCACACCGACGGGATCTTTCGCACCACCGTCAAGGCGCTGGCGCAAGATCCTGCGCTGTTCAGGGATCTGGCTCGGGATGCCGGGATGATGCTCGCCGGGCAGGATGTTCAACGGAAGATCAGGCAACGATACAATTCGAGCGATATGAAATGGTACGTGGTGCGGGCGATCGGACGGCGCGCGAAACGGCCGCCCATTCCGTCATCGTTCGTCCGGTTCTTTCTCCATCCGCAGCTGCTGAGTATTGCCAGTACCTATCTCGGGTTGCAGGTCCGTCTCAACTACTTAGATGTCTGGCATAACATCCCGGTGCGAGAGGGTGAACCGCCGATCTCCGCGGAGTTCTGGCATCGCGACCATGAAGACCAGCGTATCATCAAGGTCTTTGTGCTGCTGACCGATGTCGATGAGACAATGGGGCCCTTCAATTATGTGAAGGGGTCGCAGGCAGGCGGGGAGTACGGCACTCTCTTCCCCGCCATTCCCCCGACCGGTCGATACCCGAAGCAGGAGGTGCTCGACCGGCTCATCAACGAGACGCCGTTGCCGTCTGTCTCCTGCATCGGGCCGGCGGGCAGTGTCATCCTCTGTGATGCGAGCGGGTTGCATCGAGGCGGCCGGTCACTTACGCAGCCGCGAATCGTCCTGGTGGGCGTCTACACCTCCAATGCCGGTCTCGACGGGGCCCGTTATTCCCTCCCTCGATCGGTCGGCCATGAACAGTTATCCCCTGCCGCGAAGTTCGCGCTGTACTCCTAGCAACCCGATGCCTGTCCGTGGGGCCGAACGCGTGAGCTCTGAGATATTGACAGAGCGGGGTGATGGCCGTACCCTCGCACGTCATACGCAGATGCGGAGGGACGGCAGATCGCGCAGGGCATGTAAACCTAAGGAGGCCTGTAATGGTGGGGACGATACACGCGTTGAAACGGGGCATAGGGCGTGTCGGCATGATGGCGGGAATTCTGTTCTTGGCCGGCGGGTGGCCTATGGCGGCGTCGGCGGCGGATGAATTACCCAAGGAAGCCGTATTGCCGGCGACACTCGCGGGCAAAGCCGTGCAGGCAGCGCTCGATTTCTGCAAGAAGGATGGCTATCGGGTCAGTGCGTCGGTCGTAGATCGCGCAGGCGTTCTGCGGGCCATGATGCGGGCCGACGGAGCTGGTCCGCATACCGTCGATAGCAGCAGAAAAAAGGCCTATACCGCTGCCAGCTTGCGGCGCGCGACGAGTGACTTGGCCGATATGATTGCCAAGCAGCCCGCGTTGCAGGCATTGCGAGAGATGAATGAGAGTATCTTGATGGTCGGTGGCGGGTTACCCATCGAAATCGCCGGTGAGGTGGTCGGAGCGATCGGCGTCGGGGGGGCGCCTGGTACCCATCTGGACGATGCCTGCGCCGAGGCGGGTCTTGATGCAATCGGAGCAGCCTCGAAGATGCCTACGGCGAAATGATGAGGCGACGAGGAAGAGGACCGGGCTGGGCTCTGATCGGTCTGGTCCTCCTCTTGTCGGCCTGCAATAGTGATCGCCCTGAGCCGGCCGAGTTCGATCTTCCCTCGGCCGGGCTTCGCTTGAACCTCACCCGCCTCGCCACGCACCCCTTTCTCTCCCGTTATCGATTGACCCTTCGCATTGAAGGGCCTCGCGGCTGTTCGGCCGCGGCGGAATTATTTCCCGACACGGGGTATGCCGGGCGGCGGAATATCTATCAACAGCCGTCAGGCCTTATCACGGTCTTGGGACAGTACGATGCGCGGGTGTTCGATCCGGCCAACTGCAGCCTTCGCCTGGTGGAGTTTCAATCGCTGGTCGGTCAGGCCACATTTCTCGGCGCGTTCGACGTCGATGCCCAGAAGCGGTGGCGATTTCTTGATGCGTCCGTGCGACCGGAGCGGTCGTTCGAAAAACAGTAGCAGGGAGTTGGTCCCGAGCTCGGGCCTCATGCACTGCTGCGAGGGTGGTCGGTGCCGCCGTGACCGGGGCGCTGCTTCCATCCGCGGAGTGTGGGCGTCAGATCGTCAATGGTTCGACCGGTCTTTGAAGGTCAGTTCGGCCACCGCCGATTTATCCAATTCCCCCTTGCCGATGTCGATCAGCCGCCGATATTGTTTATATGTCGCGTTGGCCAGGGGGAGGTCCAAGCCTGCCTGTTTCGCCAATGCGCAGGCGATTCCCGAGTCTTTTGCCGCGTGGGCGGCTGAGAAATAGCAATCGTGGGCCCGCTGTTGCATGTCCTCACCGTCGGTTTCGAGCACGCGGGAGTTGGCGCCGGTTTGTGAAAAGACCTCGCGAAGCATCGTGAGGTCCAGGCCGAGCGCCGCCCCCAATCCCAGCCCTTCGGCCAGGGCGGCGGTGTTGGCATTCATCACCATATTCACCAGGGCCTTGACCTTGGCGGCTTCGCCTGCAGGTCCGATATACCGCAGGTGTGCGCTCAGATCCTGCAAGAGCGGCTTCGCCCGTTCGAACACCTCGGGTCGTCCGCCGCACATCAAATAGAGGGTACCCTGCCGCGCTTGTGTGATGCTGCTCGCCATGCAGGCTTCGAGGCTTCGGCCGCCCTGTTGCTCGACCAGCGCGTGGACTTCCTGTTGCAGCTCGGGGGAGAGGGTGGCGCAATTGATGAAGAGGCGATGAGCGGCATGACGGAGAAGACTGTCCGCCCCGGCCGGTGAATAGATGTGGCGCATGGCGGCATCGTCCGATACCACTGTCAGCACCGTGTCAGCTAACTCAGCCACACGCGCCGGAGTCGTGACCGCCGTGCACGCGAGTTCCTTCGCGAGCGCCTTAGCGCGTTCCGTGTCGGTGTCATAGACCGCGACGATCGCATAGTGGAGGTCGTGGAGCCGCCGGGCCATGTTGGCGCCCATTCGCCCTATTCCCACGATGCCGATTCGAAATGCTGACTGTGCCATCCGCAACCTCCTGGAAAACATGCTACTCTGCCGGGTGTGGAAGTCTACCACAGTCGCTACGGATGCAGGTATCCACGCGTCCGGTTCGGTCAGGTGAGTGCATCAATTCATACGAGCGGCACGAAACATGGGGAGTCCGGCATGCAACAGGCGATTATCGGGTATCACCAGGACGACGAAGGCCATTGGGTGGCCGACCTGCGCTGCGGTCATGGCCAACATGTGCGACACCAGCCGCCTATGACGAGTCGTCCGTGGGTATTGACGGAGGAGGGGCGGCGAGCGTTCCTCGGAACGGAGTTGAACTGTAAAAAGTGTGAAGAGGGGGGCGACGGGTTTGACCCCACCGGGGCTCAGTCTTGAGAGCGCCGGTGGGGCTGATACGGCGATGACACGCCAGGATCAGGGCTGACGGAGAGAAGCGTTGAGTACCATCTCTAGGCCCAGATCCAGTCGAAGAGGGATGTGAACCATCCCGTCACACTTGAGAACCAGGAGTCGTCCTGGGGGCCTGCTGCGGTCGCGGGTCGCGGGGCTGGTGGCGTAGCGGGTGCCTGCGCGGCCTTTGCAGGAGTACTTGCTGGAGCCGGGGCTGCGACGACCGTTGCGGGCTGCGGTACCGCCGGTGTCGTGGCGGCACTGGCGGCCGGGGGCGTCGACGGCTGCGATGCGGTCGGCGCAGGGGCTGCGGGGGGCGGTGTGGAATCAACCTGTGGCGTTTGAGGGGTGATAACCGCGATCATGTGCGGTTCCTGCGGGCTTCCGTCCACTGTGGTCACACGGGCCTCCGGGCCGGATTGTGATGTCGCCATCGTGTGTTCGTGTTGGGCCGTGAGCGCTTCCAGCCGTTTCTCGATCCGTTTGGTCTCGCTGATTTCCTTCAACATGGCCTGATGCCGGGCGCGCAACGCGGCGATGTTGTACTCGAGAGCCGCGAGTTTGGTCTGGTTGCTCTTGTGGAGCTGTTCGTACGCGAGCTGGATCTTTTTCAGTTCGCCCTTGAGAGCGGCAAGAGAGCGTTCTTCACGCTGATTGGCGAGGTGCGTCTCTTCTCGTTGTTGTTCGAGGTTCTGAATGTCCGCCTGCGTCTGGGCGAGTTCAGCGGCCCGCGTTTTGACCTCGTGTCTGGCTGTCTCATAGGTTTGTTGTGAAACACAGCCCCCTAGCATCAAGGCCGCGAATCCAAGCATCCAACAGCGTGCGATGGGTCGGATGTTGCGGGGAGACGCGGTCGCGAGTATCGGGCGTGGCGTGATTGCTTGCATGGGACCTTCCTCCCGGGTACGTACAGTGCCAGTCGTTGCGAACGGTGAGCCGCCTGCGCGGAGCCGCTGTGCCTGAGGATAATTTTTCAGAAAAGTGGAAAAACGGCAAAATATTTCGGGAAACCTGCAGCGCATTGACGGGGTTGAGAATCAGAGAGCAAAGAGGGTTGCGTGAGGAGGTCCGGATCCGTGCTATTGGACGGTGATGCGTTCTGCGGGACAAGGGATCTGCATATCGAGTCCGCCTTCAGACCAGGGCTGGAGACGCGGGCCGCTATATCGATATCCTCCGGTCACCGGGTCGGATGAGAGGAGGAGCGGTGTGTCCAGATCCAGCACATCGAAGCCGCCGAGACCCAGCACGAGACTGAATGAGCAGCCCATGGCGATACGGGTTTCCAGCATGCCGCCGACCATGAGACGCAGGCCCGCGGAGCGGGTGAAGACGGCGATACGCCACGCGTCGATCACGCCGGTTTTCATGATCTTAATGTTGATATAGTCGGCGGCCTGCATCCGGACGACCTCGCGCGCGTCGTCCAGTGACCGGACCGACTCATCAGCCGCCACGGGAATGCCCGTCAGGTGCCGGATCGCTTGTAGCCCTTCGAGATCATCGCGCACGACCGGTTGCTCGAGCAAGACCAGCCGCCCGCCGAACTGCTTGACCCCATGGACAAATCGGAGACAGTCCTCACGGGAGAATCCCTGATTTCCGTCGCCGATAAATCCGATCTCGGGGAGCGCGTTGTGCACGGCTTGCAACCGGCGAATATCCTGTTCGACATCCGTCCCGACTTTCATCTTGAAGAGGCGGAATCCCCTGGCGTGCCAGCCACGTGCGAGTTCCAGCGTCTTTTCCGGACTGCAGATCGGGATGGTGATGTCGGTTTCCCGCTCGCGGACGTCCGCGGCTCCCCACAATTGCCAGAGCGGGATGCGCTGCGATCGACAATAGGCGTCGAGCATCGCCGTTTCCAAGCCGCAGCGCGCGGCAGGGTGGAGTGAGGCCTGTTCGTTGAGCCGGTCTGCCAGGGACTCGTAGTTCCCGACCGATTGGCCGATCATCGTCTTCGCCAGTTCCGTGGCCGCGGCGAAGCAGGTTGCCCGATCTTCTCCTCCGACCTCGGGAAAGGGCGCGGCTTCTCCCACACCCTGAGTGCCATCCCGCAAGGTGACTCGCATGAACAGGTTTTGCGCCGTCGCCCGTGACCCCGTGGCGACAACGAAGGGATCCGTGATCGGAATATCGACCGGCCAGATTTCAACGCGCTGTATGATGGATGGGTTCACCGGAGAATTGTGTTCGCTCATCCGTAACGGTCATTCTGCCACGGGAGGGCGTTGTTCGAATAGCCCCGGACTTCCCAAAACCCCTTCTCGTCGTGGTCGGAGAAGGTAATTTCCTTGATCCACTTGGCGCCTTTCCAGGCATACCGTTTCGGGATGATCATGCGGACCGGGCCGCCGTGTTCTTTGGTGAGCGGCCGGCCGTTCCATTTGTACGTAAGTAGCACGTCGTCATCCTGACAGGCGAGGAGCGGTAGATTCGTGGTGTAGTCGTCGTACGATTTGAAGAGGATGAATTTGGCCGACGGGAGCGGCTGGACGACAGCCATCAGTTGTTTGAAACTGACCCCTTCCCACTCATTGTCGTAACGACTCCAGGAGGTCACGCAATGGAAGTCCGATACGTCCTTGAACTGCGGTTGCGCAAGGAAGTCTGCCCAGGTCCAGGTGGCAGGCGTGGTCACCGCACCTCCGATGGTCAAGCTCCATTCCGACAGGGGAATATCGGGCTTTTGGCCCAGATCGAGTACCGGCCAGGTTTCCACGAGGTGTTGGCCTGGAGGAAGCCGATCATCTCCCTCGTAAAAGACCTCGCGTTCTTCCCCGCCGCGTCGGGCCTTGGCCCAGTTTTCTTTGGTCTTGATTAAACGGTCATTCTGATCCATACCCAGCCTCCTGGAGACAGAGTAGGACAAGAGGCTAGGAGCTTACAAGCCCGGTATTTGGGAGCGGCCGGCGCGGGTGGTTCCTGATCTGCCTGCTGGAAAATGAAGGAGGAGAGATGGAAAAGCTCAGTATTGCCGGGAAGTTGGGCCTGCGGATTGAGCGTGAAGAACAGGATGGTCGGGAGAGTGATTCGAGTAATCGGACGGCATAGGTAGCCCCCGGCCTGCAGATAGCCTGGCCGTTGGTTCTCTTCACGAGGATCAGACGTGCAGTCTGGTCTCTCGTTCAGACCAGCGCTGCGGCCGCATCAACGTGCCCAAGGCCGCGATGGCGCAGATTGTCGCCAGAAGAAGGAAGCTTGCGAAGAGAAAGAATCCACTTTTCATGTCGTGCACCGAGAGCGGTCCCATGACGTCACCCCCTTACAATGATCTAATTCTACCACTTCACTCCGCGCGCCAACCGCATCCGCAACGCCATGATTCTTCAGGGGATTTTTTTCTCAGGCGCGAGGAGCAGTGAGGGCAGGGGCGCATCCACACGTGTGAAGTCGTCTCATAGACGGGGTGCGAGTTCTGGGACTGCTGTGAGACCGAGTGTGTTGTCAGCATAGCCGAGTCCAAGAGTTCAATCAGCGCATGCATCTGGAACATTACCTCCACTGGCACCCTGTCTTCAAGAGTTCTTTCGGAGGGACAAGGCGGGGGCTTGAGGTCCACGGGTTCTGGAAGAGAGAGGCGTGTCATCAGAGCGTCACTCAAATGGTCTGAAAGTAAAGGCAAGGGGCGATCGACGTGCCCGTTCCACAGTGCTTCATCATCGTGTCGGTGGGCAATCTATTCCGATCCGCCCTCGGTATACGGTGCAGTGTGGTGACAAGCAGACTCCTCCCTCTGTAAGGTTGGTGACGTTCTTTCAGCTACGAACGGTGTCTTGTACGCGCAGGCGAGTCCACGATTGACACATGAATGAGGAGGCAGGATGATACCGCCCCAAGGTGCCATGACCACATCAGTAGAATCGCCCTCATCTTCGAAACGCGCCGGGCTCGGCAAATTGATGCTGGGGATTTTTGTCGGGCTGAGCCTCGCCGCATTTTTTTACTTTGATCTGGGACAGTACCTCTCGCTGGATGGGCTCAAGTCCAATCGGGCTCGTTTGCTTGCGTTTACAGAAGCCAATTATCCGGTCGCAGTGGCCATGTTTGTGCTCGCCTACTGTGTGGTGGTGGGGCTCTCACTGCCCGGTGGGGCGATCATGACGTTGGCCGGAGGGTTTCTCTTCGGCAGCCTGTTGGGCACGCTGTATGTCAATGTCGGCGCGACCGTGGGTGCGACGCTGGCGTTTTTGGTGGCCCGCTATCTCCTCAGGGAGTGGGTGGAGCAGAAATTCGGCAGTCGGTTGGACGCGATTCAGCAGGGATTTGCCAGGAACGCGTTCAGTTATCTGATGACGCTGCGCTTGATCCCGTTGTTCCCGTTTTTTCTAGTCAATATGGTCTCTGGGCTGACCAGAGTCAATGTGGGGACCTACATGGCGGCGACATCCTTGGGCATCATCCCCGGAAGTTTTGTCTTTGCGTATGCCGGCCGCCAACTCGGCACGATCAGTTCACTCAAGGAAATCGCCTCGCCCAATGTGTTGCTCGCGTTTACGTTACTCGGCCTGTTGGCGCTGGTGCCCATTCTCTATAAAAAGTTTACCCGTAGGCCGGTCTAACCGCACGACCGCTGCCCTGCTTATTCACCAGAGGGAGAATCCGACGTCAATGAGCGCTCCTGTCCAAAGCTTGGTCTTGCCGGATGACGAACACAACAGGGCATTGGTTGCAAATGTGCACCCGCCGGACTGGCTGAATCCTGAGCCTGTCGGTCGCTACAACATGGTTGTAGTCGGCGCCGGCACTGCGGGGCTGATCACGGCGGTGGTGGCGGCGGGACTGGGCGCAAAGGTCGCGTTGATCGAACGTCATCTGATGGGAGGCGATTGTCTGAACGTCGGATGCGTGCCCTCCAAGGCGCTGATTCGTGCGGCTCATGCGTGGGCGCAGTTGCGGGATGCCTCGGCCTTCGGGCTGCATATCCCGCCGGGGGTGATTCGTGACTTCGGTGCGGTGATGGCCAGGATGCGAAAATTGCGCGCCGGGATCAGCCATGTGGATTCCGCTCATCGCTACACGTCGCTGGGGGTCGATGTCTATATCGGGCAGGCTCGCTTCACCGGTCGGGATGCAGTGTCGGTGGAGGGGCCGTCTGGAAATCGGACGCTGACCTTCGTCAACGCGGCAGTCTGTACCGGGGCCAGGGCCTCGGCGCCGGCCATCCCGGGGTTGGCAGAGGCGGGATATCTCACCAATGAAACGGTGTTTTCGCTGACGGAGTTGCCGGCGCGTCTCGCCGTGATCGGCGCGGGCCCGATCGGGTGCGAACTGGCGCAGGCCTTCGCTCGTTTCGGGAGCGAGGTGTCACTCATTGAAGCCATGCACGGCATCATGCCGAATGAAGATCGGGACGCAGCGGAGGTGGTGCAGCAGTCCATGACGCGGGACGGTGTCAGGCTGCTGTGTTGCGGGAAGAATCTGAAAGTGGAACGAACGGCCGCCGGGAAGCGGCTGCTGGTTGATTCACACGGCCGGCACTACGATGTCACGGTGGACGACATTCTGGTCGGCGTGGGGCGTACGCCGAATGTCGATGGGCTGGGGCTGGAGTCGATCGGGGTTGAGTACGACAAAACCGGCGTGAAAGTGAACGATCGCCTCCAGACCACGAACCCCCATATCTACGCCGCCGGCGACATTTGTTCCCGGTACAAATTCACCCATGCCGCGGATGCGATGGCGCAGATCGTCATTCAAAATGCATTGTTTCCGCATCCCTTCGGGCTCGGGTATGCCAGCATGGATTCGCTGATCATGCCCTGGTGCACGTTCACCGAGCCCGAGATCGCGCATGTCGGCCTCTACGAAGCGGATGCCAATAAAAAGGGCTTGGAGATCGAAACGTATACCTACAAACTCGGTGAGGTGGATCGAGCCATCCTGGACGGTGAGGAGGAAGGGTTTGCCCGCATCCATATTCAAAAGGGTACCGACACAATTCTCGGGGCCACGATTGTGGCGGCGCGGGCCGGTGACCTGATCGGAGAATTTTCGGTGGCAATGAAAGCCGGTGTCGGCGCCAAAACGATCGCTGCGACGATTCATCCCTATCCCACCCGGGCGGAAGTCAACAAGAAGGTCGTCAACCTCTGGCGCAAGGCGCACTTTACCGCGCGGACCAAGATGCTGTTAACGAGGCTCTTTGCCTGGTTGAGGCGATAGGGGACAGGTGATGCGGCTCGGGATTGTCCTGCTCATATGCTTGTCGGGCACGGCGATCGTCGCACATGCGCAGGGCTCTGCCAAGCTGGAAGTCGGACATTTTTCGGTCGCGGCTGAAGGCGCCGTATGGCCCGATGGGTGGGCACCGCTGACGTTCAAAAAGATCGACCGGCACACGATATACGAGCTGGTGAAGGACGGGCCGGTTTCCGTGGTGAAGGCTGTGAGCGAGGCGTCCGCTTCAGGCATGACCAAAGCCGTGGCGATTGATCCGCGTGAGTATCCGATCGTGCGCTGGCGGTGGAAGGTGGAGAATCTTCTGCAGAAGGGCAATGTGCATCGTAAGGACGGTGATGACTATCCGGCGCGTCTCTATATTACGTTTGCCTATGAACCCGCGAAGGTGAGTTTCGGACGGAAATTAAAGTACCAGGCCGGTCGGGCGCTGTTCGGTGATATTCCAATCGGCGCACTGAACTACATCTGGGACGGCAAGAGCCCGGTCGGGACGGTGGTGGACAATGCCTTTACCGACTTTGCGAAGATGATCGTGGTGGAGAGCGGGCCGCAGCGCATCGGTACGTGGGTCGAGGAAGAGCGCAATGTGTATGAAGATTATCGAGCGGCCTTCGGCGAAGAGCCGCCGGCGATCAGCGGCGTCGCGATTATGAGTGATACGGATAACACGAAGGAACGGGCCGTGGCTTATTACGGTGACATCGTCTTCGTCAAGGCGTTGAAGTGACGGGGAGGGGGAACGGCCGGAACCAAGAAGGCGGGGAGGCCGACCTGTGCAGGGTCGGCCTCTCCAGGACACCGGCGAGCTGATGCGAGTTCGCAGAGTTAGGGGATTACTGAATTGAATTTGCGAAGCCACCGTGGGTGATTTCAGCCCGAATGGTGTCGCCCACTTTTTTGTTGCCCCGAAGGTGCCTGGTTCCCTGTCCGACATGCACCTTCATTTGGCTGCCATCGAAGTCTTCGACTGTGTACGTCTCACCGTGAATTTCTTTAACGGTGCCGCCCACGGTCTTCCAGGCGACTCCCGGTTTGGAGTCATGTTGCCCGGGTTTCGGCGCCGCGGGCTGCTCAGGGATTGATCCCAGCAGTGAGGCGGCCGCGGCTGCGGAGGTGGTGGTTGCATGGTTCGTATGTTTGCCGGCCTTCTCCCTGTCCTTTGCCGATACCGGGGCCACGACACAAGCGACGGTGACGAGGGTGGCCGTTGCGATGGTGAGCATCGAGTGCTGGCGCTTGGTGTTCATAACAATCCTCCCTGGGATGAGTCAGGCTGCAGTGTAGAGAGTCATTCAGCAAACCGTATGCCTGGAAACCGGTTGCCTGCCGTGCAGAATTGCCTGGATTGATGCCGATTGTGTCGCGTTGCGCTGAGTCGGATGAGGTGGAGCCGGAGGGAAATGGCATCACTTGTTCAAATATGCTCAGGCCGACCGGGGAATCCACGATGACGAGAAAGCCCTCGCTGCCCATGATTTCCGACTGTGCCCGGCCGTTAGCTAATCTCTTGCGGGAACGGCCGGTCCTGGCCACCTTCCAGGTAACCCTTCGTTGCAACTCCGCCTGTGGATACTGCGATCTTCCGCTGAACCAGGGACGGTATGAACTGACGCGAGAAGAGATTCGGGGTATTTTCGGACAGCTCTATGCCGACGGTATTCGGTTCGTGCTTGTCCAGGGTGGGGAACCGCTCCTACGCACCGACCTCGTCGGCATCCTGGCGGACCTCTCCTCGCTAGGGTTGCACCTGACCGTGATCACCAATGGGACCAGGCTGACGAGCGACCTCGTTGCGCAGTTTGCTTCGTTGCGCCTACCGGTGTCGATCAGTCTGGACACGCTCGACCGTGACCGCTATCGACGGATACGCGGGGCAGATCAGTTGCCTCAAGTCCTGTCCGGACTCAATCTCCTGGCACGGTATCCCTTTCCTAAGTTCCTCACCTGTATCGTGAGCGAAGCCAATCGCGAGGCGGTGCCGGACGTCGTGCGATTCGCAAGGCGGCACGGTTTCATTCCGGTGGTGGGAGCCTACCACTGGAACGTGGGCCTCTACGGCAAAGAGGATCCTGCGTTGATGTACGATCGTTCGGCTGCGATCCGTGTGTTCGAACAGCTGTTGAAGGAAGAGCTGATCCCTCCCGGGTATTTTCGACACTTCGTCAAGGACAACGCCGCCTGGTTGCGGGGGGAACGGCTCGAGCCCTGCGACGCTGGACGATATAGTATTGCGATCGATGCGTCCGGTCAGGTATCAGCCTGCTTGGCCATGTCGCCTGTGGGGAACCTGCGCGAGGTGCCCTACCGGGAGATCCTTCGTCGCTTCGACCGGAACCAGATTCAAGCCTGTTCAGATGGATCTTCCTGCAACCGCCTCGACGGGCGCGTCGTAGGGACGGTGCTGCGGCATCCCATCACGGCATGGCGGACACCCCTGCGATTCCAATAGGAGGGAGACGGTGATGCGGTGTGTGTTGGCGATCCTGTTGTTCGCGTTCCTGGGAGGGTGTTCGACGGTGCCGACCTCCTTCACGCCCTCGAATCCGGTTCCTCCGGGCGAGGTTTCCCATGCGTTGTGGCAGGAGCTGCTCAGAGAGCACGTCCATGGTGGCGCGGTCGATTATCCGGCCATTGCACGGCAGGGGCAGCTGCAGGCCTATCTGGCATTATTAAATCGGGTGGATCCGGCAGGCTTGCCGGTAGGAGAGCGCCTCGCATTCTGGATCAACGCGTACAACGCATTTGCCGTGAAAGGCATTTTGGATGGCTATTCTCCCGGATCGTTGTTCGGCCGATACCGCTACTTCATCGCGCGGGACTATGCCGTTGGCGGACAGACTGTGAATCTCTATGATTTGGAACGGCAGATTTTGATCAATCAGTTTCATGAATTGCGGATGCATTTTGCCATCGTCTGTGCGTCAGCCTCCTGTCCGAAGCTCCAGCCCTGGGTCTATGAGGGCGCTTTCCTCGACCAACAACTCACTCGCGTGACGACGGAGTTCGTGAACGATCCCTCGCGCAATCGGTTCGATCGCTCAAGAAAAGTGGCTTCGTTGTCGATGATTTTTCGATGGTTCCAGAAAGATTTTGAAGCCCGTTCCGGGTCAGTCCTGAATTTTGTCGCAGACTATGTGCAGGATCCATCACTCAAGCGGGAACTTCTGGCCGGTGACTACACCGTCGAATTTCTCGAGTACGACTGGAGTCTCAACGGGCTGCCTCCGCAGTAGGAAAGGAGTCTCTCATGGTGATCTTGCCTGGTGAGCGAGTGCCCATCGCCCGGCTGCTGGGCTTTCTCGAACATGGCGAACGGATGGCACATGTCTGTGCGCAACGTCAGGCCGCGCTGGCTCCCGATCCGAAGGCGTGTCGTTTTTTGACGACCCAGGCACGGCAGGAGGCGATGCATGCCGTGGTCTTCCGCGGCGCAATCGCGTGGCTTGCCCCGCGTCATCTCGGTGAAGCGCCCTTTCTTCCGGCACTCGAAGACTATCGCCGCCTTCTCACGGAGGCACTGGATCGGGGTGATTGGCTGGAAAGTCTGTTGGCGGAGCAAGTGATCCTTGAGGGCCTGGGAGAAGCGATCCTGACGCGGATCGAGAGTGGTCTGGAGAAGCGGCAGGCTCCATTTCGCCGGTTACGCCGGGTACTCCTGCATCAGGAAGAGGCTCATCATGAGTTTGGCCGGCGTGTGTTGGAGCGGGCGATGGCGGAGGGCAGTCGGGAACTGGATGATCTCCGCTTGCGCACGCAAGATTATCTGGCCTTGACCGAGTCGATGGTGCTGGCGCTCTGCGATCTCTTCGAGACGATCGAGGAGGACGCCGCTGCCTGGGCCGCCGATGTCCGTACCTTCCTGCCCATCTGGTTGACGGCATGATCTCTGTCGTGATTCCTGTCTACAATGAGGAGCGAGCGCTGCCCGCCACACTCCGACAATTGTTCGGACAAGCCGGGACGTATGAAGTGATCGTGGTCGATGGAGGAAGCCACGATCGAACCTGTGAGATCGTTCGGCAATGGCCGGCGAGTGGTCGATTGCCGGCTCCGCTCACCCTCCTGACGGCGCCCAAAGGCCGGGCCTCCCAAATGAATGCGGGCGCGAAACTGGCCTCTGGCGAGTGGGTGCTCTTTCTGCATGCCGATACGCTCTTGCCGGTCGATGCGCTGAATCGACTTCATGCGTTGGACTCGAATCCAGCCGTCCAGGCCGGCGGATTCCAGCACCGATTCTCAGGGTCGGACTGGCGGCTCCGGATGATCTCTTGGCTCGACAATTTTCGCTGCGTCAGGAGCCATATTATCTACGGCGATCAAGCCTTGTTCGTGCGGAGGGCGTTATTCGAGCGGCTCGGTGGATTCCCCGATCGGCCCATCCTTGAAGACGTGGCCTTCGGTGAGAATCTGCTGAAGGTCACGACGCCGATCCTCCTCACACCCCCGGTCGTCACGGATGCCCGCAAGTTTCTCAAAATGGGAATCTGGCGGAGTTTTCTTCGTGTCTTGCTGATTATCTTGCATGTGGAATTCAAGCTGCCGTACCTCCCGCGCGTCTTTTTTGAGGATATTCGCTGATTTCACCTCCAGTGTGCTTGATTCTCCGTGACCTTGTTTCCCGAGCTCATCCGGAAACCGACTTTCGATTGTCAACCAGCCGGGGTCCTTGTACGTTGGAACGGATGACAGTGCAGCGGGGGGCAACCAAAGGAGGATGTATGAAGCAGGTGATGTGGGGCGCGGCGTTGTTGTCGGTGTGTACCGCTTCGTTGGTGTTTGCGCAGGCGGAGACGCCGAGGATCGATCAGCGGCAGGCCAATCAGGAGAAACGGATCGATCAGGGGATTGCCGGCGGTCAGTTGAACGAGCGTGAGGCCACTCGCTTGAACAACCAGCAGGAACACGTTAACAAGCTGGAGGACAAGGCGAAATCGGACGGTGTGGTGACGAAGAAAGAACGGGTCCGTATCAATCGCGCGCAGGATCGCACGTCGCGTCATATTGCTCGCCAGAAGCACGACCGCCAGCAGCGATAAACGATATCACCGATGCCGGACGTGCGGTCGAGCGACTGGTTCGAGCCAGCCGGGCATCCGCGCTCGCTCATTCTGTCGAGTAACCCCATGCCGTCCACACTTCTTGTGTGGACGGCATGGTTCCTCTCCATCCAATCCTCTCGGTTCGTGCACAGCCTCCCTTCTCGTTTGTCTCCACGGCGGGACTGAATCGATTCGCTCGATCCTGTTAGAATGCCGGCATGGATCTGATCACGACACATCTGAATGCAGACTTCGATGGACTGGCTTCGATGGTGGCTGCCCGGAAGCTCTATCCGGGAGCGGTCCTGGTGTTGCCCGGCGGTGCGCAGGAGTCGGTGCGAGGGTTTCTGGCCACGCACCATCTGGACATCTCTCGCCTCAAGGACGTGGCCCTGGAACGGGTACGGCGGTTGATTCTGGTGGACGTCCAGGAGCCGGAGCGGTTGGGTCCATTGAAGGTCCTCAGTTCACGCGCAGATGTGGAGGTGCATATTTTCGATCACCATGGAGTCGACGATGGGCCGGAGCCGCAGATTCGATCTCAGTGGCCCTTTCTCGCTGAACGGCACATCGAGCCGGTCGGCGCCACGACTACGCTGTTGATCGAACGCCTGAAGGCGCAGCAGATCATTCTCACGGCTGCCGAGGCGACGGTGTTGGCGCTTGGTCTGTACGAGGAGACGGGGTCATTGGCCTATCCGTCGACGACTCCGCGCGATCTGGAGGCTGTGGCAGTTGTGCTGCGCGCCGGGGCGGATTTAAACGTCGTGGCGGAGGTCTTGCGGCATCCGCTGGATCCCGATCTGATCGCCTTGTTGAACGATCTATTGCAGTCCGGATCAATCTATTATCTGGAGGGCCGAAAAATTCTTGTGGCCTCCAGCACCTATGACCGTTACAAGGGGGATCTCGCGGAGGCCGTCCACCGGTTGGCGGAGCTACAGGGATTCGATGCCGTCATCGTTGCCATTGCGCTGGATGAGAAGGTCGAGGTGATTGGCCGGAGCCGGCGCCCCGAGATCGACGTGGCGTGGATTGCGCGCGAATTCGGCGGCGGCGGGCATGCCGTGGCGGCAGCGGCCAGCGTAAAGGGACGCACGCTCATCGAAGTGCAGGAACGGCTGACCCGTCTCCTGACAGAACGCTATCGCCCGACCTTGTTGGCTCGGGATGTCATGACACAGCCGGTCAAAACGATCGTCGCGGATGCAACCGTAGCGGAGGCCGAACGATCCATGACTACATACGGGGTCAACGTTCTCCCGGTCGTCGATCAGAAGGACCGCTATGTCGGGACGATTTCACGGGAGGTCGTTCAGAAGGCATTGTTTCATCGACTCGGAGCGCAACGAGTCGAGGATCTGGCCAGACACGATCAGTACAGCGCAGAGCCGGAGACCCCCTTTCACGACATCGAAATGCGGATGATCGAATTGAATCAGCGGTTTGTGCCGGTGCTGTCCGGCGGCAAAACGGTGGGCGTGATTACCCGAACCGATCTGCTCCGCAGTCTCCATGAAGACGTGATTGCGTCTGTGCGAGGGAAAGCCAAATCGTTGATGGACTTGGAGTCCTCCGGAGCAGTGCGCCGACGCGATGTCGGGGGACTCCTGCGGGATCGCTTGCCGCGCGACGTGCATGACCTGCTACAGACGGCAGGCGAATTGAGCGAGCGCCTTGGCTACTCAGCCTATGTGGTCGGTGGATTTGTGCGTGACCTGCTGCTCGGCATCGACAACCTCGATGTCGATTTTGTGGTGGAAGGCGACGGGATCGCGTTTGCCCGCGCCCTGGCGAAGGAGCGGGCAGGCCGGGTCAAGGTCCACGAGCGGTTCGGGACGGCTGTCGTACTCCTGCCGGACGGATTCAAGGTGGATGTGGCAACGGCCCGCACGGAGTATTACGAATATCCGACGGCGTTGCCGACGGTCGAGCAGAGCTCCATTAAGAAGGACCTCTACCGTCGGGACTTCACCATCAACACGTTGGCGGTACGCCTCAATCCCCGCGCGTTCGGCCAACTGATCGATTTTTACGGCGGCCAACGCGATCTCAAAGAACGCCTCATCCGGGTACTACATAGCTTGAGTTTTGTGGAGGATCCGACGAGAGTGTTTCGCGCAATTCGTTTCGAACTGCGTTTCGATTTTCACTTGAGCAAGGAGACGCTGGCGCTGATTAAGGGCGCGGTGAAGATGGAGCTGTTCCATCGACTGTCCGGCCAGCGGCTGTTGGATGAACTGCGGTACTTATTTTCTGAGCGCACGCCATGCCATGCCGTTCGCCGATTGGCGGACCTGGATCTTCTGCGGTTCATTCATCCGACATTGACGTGGTCGAATCGACTGGATCGTCGGCTGAGCGAAGTGGAAGCGGCGTTGGAGTGGTACAAACTGTCCTGTCTGGATCGGCACATCAGCGGATGGCTGGTGTATGCCATGGCGCTTACCGAGGCGATGCCGGACCAAGCCGTACACGAGATGCTCGAACGATTTCCCTTCACGGAAGCGGAACGGGGGGCTATCACTGCGGCTCGTTTCCTTACGCAGCCGGTGTGCCGGGCTCTGAGTCGGCGCGCGCCGCTCAGGCCTTCGGAAACGGTGGCTCTGTTGGCCGGTCTGGCAGATGAAACGCTCGTGTTTCTACTGGCGAAGACCGCCTCGGCATCGGCCAAGCGACACCTGTCTCTGTATCTGACGACGTATCGCGACGTGAAACCCGCCTTGACCGGGAAATCCCTCCAGGCGCTTGGATTCAGACCGGGCCCACTCTATCGCACGATTCTCGAGCGTCTGACTACGGCAAGGTTGGATGGCGACGTGAAGACTGAAGCGGAGGAGCGGGAGCTCGTGAAAACCTTTTCTGATCAAGGCCGTGGGAGAGCGAGAGACTAGCTTCCCGCATTCGGGGAGGGAGCAAGCCACATCGGTAGCGCCGCAGAGCGCGGACAACCTCGGGAGGTCGCGCTGAACGCCTCCCGTGCCCGATGACACGACGCGGGGAGGTTAAGCCAACGGCTCAACCGGCTCGAGTTCGTCGTGCATGTCGACGGTCCGAGCATCTTTTCCCATTGCGGCGAGGAGGCCGTCATAAACGATGCGAGCCGCGTCCGACCATTTAGGATTGAATGGGCGACCAGCGAAAGCGGCTTCGGCCGCCTTTTTCTCATCGTGGGTAATTTGTCGAGGAGTCAGTGTGGTGTCCATACGAATAATAATAGATCGCTTCAGGGCATTGTCAAGGACTCAACGGAATGGCAGAGTCACTGTTGTGTATCAGACATTGCTTTCTAGCGCTGCGGCATGCTTAGCCTGAAGCGGCAGGACTAAGGGAATCTCCTCAATCACGGTACGGCGGCAAGCGCCGGTCAAGTTCGGCGTGAACCGACCGAAGCAGTGTCGATGCCGTCTCGTGCGTCACCACCACGAACGAGAGTCTGTCCCCCGGCGATAGTTGAGCCGCGAGAGCGCGATCGGCCGCGATCATCGTCGCGAGTTTGGCATATCCCCCCGTCGTTTGGCAGTCGGCCATGAGCAGAATCGGCTGTCGATCCGCCGGCACTTGAATGCTCCCGGCACTCACGGCATCGGACACGATGTCGGCCGAGGTGCGGTGCGGCAACCCCAATCCTTGTAACCGATAGCCCATCCGGTCTGATTCAGAGGCGAGTCGGTACGGTTGGCTCGCGAGTATCTCCAGCGCATCGTCCGTGAAACGATCGGCCTGTGGCCCCGGTATCACCCGTATCGTGGCGGTGGATTGATACCGGGGGCGTTGTGCTTCAGGAAGTGTTCGTCCTACGTATAGTTTGCCCGCAACTCGTGCCGGTCCGACATTGAGCCGATCCCATTTCCTCAGCGCGCGGCCTGCGACGCCTCCTATTCCACTGCGCACATGGGTCGATCGGCTGCCGAGCATCAACGGCCCGTCGATGCCGCCGGCCACGGTGAGGTAGGCCCGAGTGCCGTGTCGGCGCATGCCGAACTCAAGGCGACTCCCGGCCGGCATGCGGACAACGGTCCACATGGGCAATGCGACGCCGTTGCTGGTGGGATTAAGGTCCGCCCCGGTGATGGCGATGGAGAGTGCGTCTTCGAACAACAGTTCCGGTCCGTGGAGGGTGATCTCCAGGCCGGCGGTCCGGTCGGGATTGCCGAGCAGGCGATTCCCGACCGTGAGCGCCCAGGGATCCATCGCGCCGCTTACCGACACGCCGAACCGTTGGTATCCAACACGACCGAGATCCTGAATGGTCGTGAAGAGGCCGGGACGGACGACGTGGATGGTCGGCTGCTTAAGAGGCATGATCGATACGGACTGCGGAAATCCCTCCGTCGTCGAACATCGTCCGGAGCGCATGAGCCAGTCGGACCGCGCCAGGAGTGTCGGCGTGGATGCAAAGTGTGTCGATATGTAGATGAAGCAAGGAACCGTCGATTGCCGCGATGGTGTCGTCGTGAATCAGCGAGTGCGCACGCGAGACCACGGTCGATTCATCGTGGATCAGCGCGCCTTCCTGCCCCCGAGGCACTAAACGGCCGTCGGCCTGGTAGGCCCGATCGGCAAATCCTTCGGCGGCAACCGCGAGACCGCGGGCTTGGCCGGCGGCGAGGAGTTCCGATCCGGCCAATCCCACGAGGATCAATCGGGGATCAATGTGTGCAACCGCTTCGGCGATGGCGTCGGCCAACGCAGAGTCGCGAGCCGACATGTTGTAGAGCGCCCCGTGCGGTTTCACATGCGAGAGCCGAAGGCCTTCGGCCTGACTGATGGCCATCAGTTCACCCACCTGGGCCAGGATCAAGTCCTGTACGAACGAACGGGAGAGCGGTTGTTCACGACGACCGCCGGAGTCCCGATCCGGCAATCCGGGGTGCGCACCGATGGCCAGATCATGCTGTCGGGCCAGCTGCACGGTGCTGCGCATCACGGTCGCATCGCCTGCATGCACCCCGCACGCGATATTCACCGACGTGACGTAGGCCATGATCCGGGCTTCCACGTCCAGTTGCTCCGGTGTCGCGGCCTCTCCCAGATCGCAATTAAGATCGATGCTACGTTCCTGGTTCATCTGTGATTCTCAAACAGCGCGTTGAATTCTGTTTCCCCGATCGGCACGAATTGTACCTGGTCTCCCGGTGCCAGTAAGAACGGTCCAGGTCGGGTCAGGCTGAACAGCGGTACCGGAGTGCGTCCGATGATGCGCCAGCCGCCCGGACCGGCATGCGGGTAAATGCCGGTTTGTGTGCCGGCGATGCCGACCGATCCTGCCGCGACTTGTTTGCGAGGCGTCGGGAGTCGCGGCGTCGCGATGCGATCCGGCACGGTGCCCAGATAGGGAAAGCCCGGGCTGAATCCCAGCATGTAGACGCGGTAGACCACGGAAGCATGCAGGGCCGTTACCTGTTCGGGAGGGAGTGTCGCGCGCTTGGCCACGTCGATCAGATCGGGTCCTGCGCTACCTCCATACCACACAGGAATAGTGTGAGTCGTGGGGGCACGTAGCGGGGGCCTGCTCGTTGCCGTCATCAAGGCTCGGAAATGCCCGGTCATGGTGGACACATCGGTACGGAACGGATCGAAATAGACCGTAGCGGAACGGTACGTCGGCACCACCTCCAGGAAGCCCGGGAGCCCGGCCTGTTCCACGGCGGTGGCGAAGGCCAGGACCGACTCATTCGTGCGTGGATCGATGGTCTCCCCGAATTCAATGGTCAGGGAGGACTCACTCAGTGGCACGATGCGCGGGATCGCAATCTCAGGTTGTTTCATAATAGCCGGGCAGTCGGCCCGCGAGATGTCATTCCGGTAACGGCTTTCCATTCGTCTCGGTCGCGAAGGGCAGTACGGCCAATCCCAACAGATAGATCAGCGCGATGGTGCTCGCCGCGTTGTTGAACGACCCCAGCAGGGTGACGAGCCACCCGGTCACGAAGGGCGCGGCGGAGGCGAGCACGCGGCCTGCGTTGAAGCAAAATCCTGAGCCGGTGGCGCGGAGTCGTGTCGGATAGAGTTCAGGCAAGTAAATCGGAAAGCCGCTGAAAATGCCATTGTTGAAGAATCCCAGCAGCGGGAGCAACAGCAACACTTCTGCATAACTGTGCGGGACAAAATAGGTCGCCGGCAGCATGATGAAGCTGCCGAGGCACATCAATCCGAATACGGGCAGGCGGCCGAACCGTTCGGCCAGCGGCCCGAATCCCAGATACCCGAACAACGAGCCCGCATTGAGCGCCATGATCGCGTAGCTGACCTTCTCTGTCAGCATCGCGGCATCCTGCCCCTGGAGGTCCGGCATGGCCCGGATCAAGGTGGGGGCCCAATTGGTCGCGCCCCACAGGCCGAAGACCGCCACGAACGCCAGGGTTGAGCCCACCCAGGTGTTGCGGCGTAATGCCGGTTGAAACAACTCGGCGAGGTGCAGGAAGCTGGTGCGTGCGGATTGCGCCTCCTGTTCGTGGGCCTGTACCCATCGCTCCGGTTCTTTGACCCACCAGCGGACGAGTAAGGCCACAAAGGCAGGCAGGATGCCGACGAGGAAGAGGAGTCGCCATCCGTAGCCGCTCAGAAGCAGGTTGAAGCCGGCGGCCAAGAAAAATCCGGCGGCCCATGCAGACTGTAGAATCCCGGCCGCCCGGGCACGTTTGTCCTCAGGCCAGGTCTCGGCCACAATGGCCGCGCCGGCGGCCCATTCACCGCCGATGCCGAGGGCGGTCAGAAAGCGATAGATGGCCAGATGCCACCATTCTTGGGCCAGCGCGGCGAGGCCGGTGAAGACGGCATATATCAAGATCGTGATGATCAACGTCTTGGTACGGCCGAAATAGTCCGCGGCCATCCCGAAGCCGATTCCTCCGATGGCCCACCCGATCAGGAAAATAGAAAACACCATGCCGCCGTACCACCCGATCTGTTCGTCCGTGACGGCTCCGCCGGCGGCCCCGGCCTGTAGAAGCTCCTGTAGGGCTGGATGCAGCACGATCGCGTAGATCGTTGCGTCCATGGCGTCGAATACCCAACCCAGCCAGGCGACGAACAGGACCAACCATTGATACCTCGTGACGCCTTGTGCCCACGCCATGCCGAACTCCCTCTCCTGGGAACAGACTGCCTCCGCGCCAGGCTACGGGGGAGACCCGACGCTGTCAAGGTGAAGCCGGCGAAGCGGCATGGTATAGTCTCGGCCTGTATGCCTCGCGTGGATTATTATCGTGTCCTCGGTGTGTCGCGCGACATCTCCGACGACGACATCAAAAAAGCTTACCGGAAGCTCGTATTCGAGCACCATCCAGACCGCAATCCCCACAACAAGCAGGCGGAGGAGAAGATCCGCGAGATCAACTCCGCCTATGAGGTCCTGGGCGATCCCGAGAGCCGGAGAACCTACGATCGCCTGCATTGGGGGGAAGAGGCGCGGGCCGAGACGGTGGATCCGTCTCTGATCCTTGAGGAGATGGAGAAAAAGCTCTTCGACGAAGGGCGGAAAGAAGTGTTCGCCGCCCTGATGAAGATGGTGCCGCGGATCAAATCGGAACTGGCCCTCATTCGCGAGCGCACGGTGGCGCATCAGGGGTATGACACCTTCAAGGAGTCCATCGTGGAGGCGCGCGGGGCGGAAGTCCTGGATGAGTTCGTGACTCCCGATATGGAGCAACGGAAACAGCGCTTGCTTGAGGTCGCGGTGCAGATGATGGTGTCGCAGGCGGTGGTTGCGCGGGGAGACGAGGGCGGGATTCGTGCGCTTCGCGGCCGGTTAGAGGAGATGTTCCGCAAGGGCCGTATCAACGGCTTCGCGACGGCCTTGGAATTGCTGTATGAACGACGGTAACGACCCGCGTCTTTCGTGTCGCGGTTCACGTCCCTGAGAGCGGACCCGCCACGAATCGACCGCGCTGCATCACTGCCGCAATCCGCTCCCGTTTCAGCAGTACTCCGATATTTCTGAGAGGATTACCTTCCACAAACAGCAGGTCCGCCTGTTTTCCCGCCGCGATGGATCCGATCTCCTGAGTCAGGCCCAGTAATCGCGCGGCGGCGGAGGTGCTGGTCATGATCGCGTCCATCGGTGTCATGCCCAGCGCGACCATCCGTTCCAATTCCTGAGCATTGTCCCCGTGATAGTTGAACGGCGTTCCGGCATCCGTACCCAGGGCGATCGGAACACCCCGGCGCAGGGCGGCACGGAAGCTTCTCTCGTGCTGCTTCACCATGTTCCTCGCCTTGGAGCGGGCGCTGTCGGGAATGCCGCAGCCGGTCGGGCACGCCGCTGTCGTAGCGAGGGCCGACAGTGTAGGTACCATGTAGACGTGGCGCTGGGTCATCATTTCCGCCGCGTCATCGTCCATGAGGGTGGCATGTTCGATGGAGTGGACGCCTGCGCGCAAGGCGTTCTTCATCCCGGTGGCGCCGTGGGCATGGGCGGCCACGTGTCGTCCATGGGAGACGGCCACTTCGACGGCAGCGGACAGTTCTGCCACGGTCATCTGTGCGTCGTCCGGAGAGGTGCCGGGAGTGAGCACGCCGCCGGAAGCAATGACTTTGATGACTTCGGCGCCGGCATGGAGTTGATCCAAGACGGCGGCCCGGACGGCCTCGACCCCGTCGGCCTCGCGTCCGATGAAGCGCGCATGTCCGCCGGGCATGCAGATCGCGAGACCGGCGGCGAGAATCCTGGGCCCCGGCGTCAATCCGGCCTCGATGGCCTGTTTCAGGGCAAAGACCGCATGGTCCCGGAATCCCACATCCCGGACGGTGGTGAACCCGGCGTGGAGTGTGCGGCGCGCCAGCTCGGCGGCTTTGAGCAGCGTGACGGATGAGGATTCCCCCTCCACCGCAGCCACGACATCCGCCTCCGCTCCCAAGCAAAAGTGGACGTGGCAATCGATCAGGCCGGGAAGGACGGTCAGGCCGCGGCCGTCGATTCGTTGCGCGCCCTTGGGGAGCCGAACGTCCTGTTCCGGCCCGACGGCCTGGATGCGGGTGCCCTCGATGAGGAGGGTACCTCGCTCGATCCGGTGACCGAGGCCGTCCAGAATGCGGATGTGGCGGATGGCGATGGTCATGGCGCCTCGCTGATCGGAATGGTGACGATGACGCCGCCCATGATGTCGTTGAGTTTGTAGTCCCGTCGCGGGCTGTTTACGTGGGCATTGTGGCAGCTCACACAGCTTTCGGACACCGCCCGGTCTGCGTAGATGCCCTGGAAGTAGCGGACGCCCGCCTGCTGATAGAATCCGGTGAAGGGTTTTTCGGGTGCCTTCATGACGACCTCAAGCCCGCGCCGTTCGAACTCGCTGTTCGGTCCGTTCCACACATATATCGGGGTGAGGCTGGCCAGACGGAAACTGAGTTTCATATCCTTTTGCGCCACCAGGCGCCCGGATTCGAGGAGGAATTGGGCCGGGAGCGGGAGGCCCTTCTCTTCCTTCCAATGTTCGAGTGCCTCGACAACGCCCTGGTTATGGAGCTTGTCCACGACGTTCTGGGTATAGTTGGCGCGATTTGCATCGATGACCGCATGAATAAAGCTGGTCACGCGCTCGGGGGAGACCATTTCCGCCTTGTGCGATTCTGCGAGCGCGAGGGCGATGACCCAGTAGGTGATGGCCGCCACGAAGCCGGCCACTCCTGCCGCCACGATCCATAACCCGTTTCGACTCATGCACCCCTCCTCGCCGATCCTAGTGAATGGGTATACACTTCTTCCGCTGCCTTGACGGCGCGGCCCGGCTGTGCCGACCGTCCCTGGCCTGCAAAGATCTCTTCCAGGGCGTTGAGTAGCGTCAGCACGTGCGCCTGTCGGCACGATTCGCCCATAAGGCCGATACGCCAGACCCGCCCCCGTAACGGTCCCAGTCCGCCGCCGAGTTCGATGCCGTACTGTTGCAGCAGGTGCGTCCTCACCATCGCCTCATCGATTCCGTCGGGCAGCGTGACACAGTTGAGCATCGGGAGTCGATGGTCCGGTGAAGGCAAGGGGCTCAGGCCCAGAGTTTGGAGCCCGGCTATCAATGCATCACTGTTGACCTGATGTCGCGCGATACGCGGCGGGAGGCCCTCTTCATGCACCAGCCGCAAGGCCTCTCGAAGTCCGTAGAGCATCGAGATCGGGGCGGTGTGGTGATAGGCACGGCTGTGATCGTTCCAATAGTCCGCGATGAGCGACAGATCAAGGTACCAGCTGTGGCAGGGCACTTGCCGTTTTCGGATGGCGCCCATGCCTCGCGGACTGACGGTCAGCGGGGCCAGGCCGGGGGGACAGCTCAGGCACTTCTGCGTACCGCTGTAGCAGGCATCGATTCCCCAGGTATCGACCTCGACCGGGATGCCTCCCAGGGAGGTGACGGCGTCGACGATAAATAGTGCATCGTGCGCGCGGCACAGCGCCCCTACGTCCTCAAGGGGTTGGCGGGCGCCGGTCGACGTTTCCGCATGCACCAGGACCACGGCTTTGACCGGAGCAGAGCGCGCCAGTTCCTGTTCCAGCGCCTCGATGGGAATCGTCGCTCCCCAGGGCGCTTCGATGCGAATCGGGATGCCGCCGCTTCGTTCGATCATGGTCGTCAGCCTGGAGCCGAACACGCCGTTGACTCCCACGATCGCACGATCGCCGGGCTCGATAAGATTGGCGATCACCGCTTCCATGCCTGCCGATCCGGTTCCGGACAAGGCAATCGTAAACTCATTTCCTGTGTGGAACGTGGCACGGAGCAAGGCTTGAATCTCGTTCATCAGAGCGAGAAAAACCGGGTCGAGGTGGCCGAGCAGCGGCTGACCAAGGGCCTGCAACACCCGGGGATGGACCATGCTCGGGCCAGGGCCCATGAGCAGGCGATGCGGCGGAACAAAGTCCTGATACCGGGAGGTTGTAGTCATCGTCGGTGCCGGTTGTCGTTGTTGGTCCCGGGAGGTATCACCCTGTAGGTCACGGCCTGGTACTCAGAGGGGCCTAGCCCGGACTATGCCTGAATGCCGGCTCCGTTGTCCGATCCTCTCGGCCGGCGGGGCTGTTCTCGTTTGGCCTCCTCGACGGACTGCGAGTAGACCTCCGTCGGCCTCGCTTGCGAGAAGCCCCGGCTGGCTTCGGTCTCGAACGCCTCGCGACGGCATTCAGGCATAGTCCGGGCTAGTATAACGAAACCGGATGGGATTCAGCCATGGGATTATCCGCAGTTCCCGCCTGCGATCCTTCACTGTGCTGCGCCAGTTTCGCCTCTTGAATGCCGGTGGTATACTCCGGCGCCAATCACGCCCCGGAGGACCTGTGGCCGCAGACGAATCGATCGACTCGACATCGCAGACGCCCGTATCTCCGCTGCCCTGCGTCGGGGCGCCTCCTCCCCCACATGCCTACGATCCCGGCTTCTCCCGCGCCATCACCTGGTTGTCGGCGGTCGTTCTCAGTGCCTCGATTGCGGTGGTCGCGTGGTTATCGTTCGATGTGCCGCGTGTGGATCGGGTGCCGGATGCCGAACGAGCGCTCAGTCATATGGTCGGGCGCTTGATGGATCAGGAAGAGGGGCTCAAGACCCTGCCGGTCTGGGAACAGTTTCTCTATGAAGTCACGATGGGCAGTGACGCGAACGATCGCGAGCAGGCGATTGAATGGTATCGCGAACTCGCTGAAGAATCGTCCGACCCCTCTGTCGATTTGCATCTGGCGATCCTGGAGGGAGAATCCGGGCACCTGGCGGATGTACAACAGAAAATGGCTCGATGGGTTCGGCAGGGTGAACCGTACCCGACCTTTACCAGGCTTCTGCAAGCGGGATATGTGGATGCCCGTGTGACTCCTGCTTCGGGTTTCGAATTGCAGGCCTATCTGGCCGAGCAGCCCGTGTCAGGATGGTTCTACAGCCGCCTGGCCACTCGAATCGCCGAACGAGCCGGAGACCGGCCCTTGCTGGTGACGATTGAGACCTCCTCGCAGCAGCGGGTGGAGGCAGTGCTGTGGCGTTCCCGGGTGTTTGCCTTGCTCGAATTGACGCTCATGATCGTGGGGTTGTTCGTGCTGGTGTTGTGGGTCCGGCGGGGGCAGGGCGCGGCAATGTTTCGCGTGGGGTCCGCGGAGCTTCCGCCCCTCTGGGCCGGCCGATTGGGCGCGGGGGTGTTACTGCGCGGGGGGGCGGTGGGCGCCCTGTTGACGGTGGCGTTTCTCTATATCGCCGGCGATTATCCATCGTTGCGGGTCGTCGCGGTGCCGCTGTCGAACCTTCCCCTGTTGGCCTTGGCCTACTACCATCTGCTCCGTCCCCAGCGGCAGACGTTCTGGCGTGGATTCGGGTTGCGCATTGAACCGCGCCATCTGGGGCAATTGGGGTTAGCGGTACTGGCGGTCGTGGCCGCGGGCCTCGTGGGCGAATGGGTACTGGGCCGGATCGCGGAACCGTTGAAATTGATCAGTCACTGGACCGAGTGGTTCGATGCGGATCTCGTGTGGGGCTCGTCGCCGACCCTCATGGTCAGCCTGATGGAATACGTGTTTTTTGCGCCCGTCTTTGAAGAATTGGCTTTTCGCGGTTTGTTGTTCGGTGTGTTTCGTCGCCGGTTTCAATGGGGCGTGGCCGCCATGCTGAGCGCGGCGTTATTTGCGATCGCCCATGGGTATGGGTTGATCGGCTTTCTCAGCGTCTTCTGGAGCGGGATGATTTGGGCCTGGGCCTATGAACGGACCGGCAGCCTCTGGCCAGGGATGATCGGGCATGCCATCAATAATCTGCTGGTCTGTTTGAGCGTGATGGCCTTGTTACGGGCCTGAACACCGGTCGTCCGCGGCCTCACAGTCTGATCGGGGGCTGTCTGTGCGCTTCGATCGACTGGAGGGCGTCATAGAATTCCGGGTGCCGGAGCGCATACCCCACGTGTGTCAGGATCTTGTGATTCCGGATGCGTTTGCCTGATTCGCTGCGATCCGCCTGTCGAGCACTCCCCACTCCCCACCTGCCGGAGACTTCCGCACAAATATCGGCCCACCGGCGCGGGTGTCCATCGCTCACATTGTAGGTGTCTCCGGCCTGTCCGCGTTGCAGCGCCAGGAGACAGAGGTGCGCCAGATCTTCGACATGGATGAGGTTGACGAACTTGTTCGTCGGACCGACACGCCCTTGCCGGATCCATTCCACGGGGTTTCGATTCGGGCCGTAGATCCCGGCGACGCGTAGAATAATCGCTTCGTGATGCGTACGCAGGTATTCCTCGCCCTGCACGCGGGGAAGGCCGGTATTGACGGGATGGGCTTCGTCGATCCAGGGAGGAAGATCATCCACGGGGCCGCCTTCCCGGTCATACGCAGAGGTACTGCCCAGCACCACCAGCCTTCCGGGAGGGCGGCAAGAGTGTCGGGCAAATGCCCGAACCTGTTCGAGCGGCGTGGCGGGAAATGTCCAGATCAGGTCTGCGTCGGGAGGAAGTCCGGACCAGGTGCTCGGTTCTGCCAGGTCGAATCGAATGCGTCTTGATGGCTCGACATCACTCAAATGGCGATCGGGGTGACGGCTGCTGGCCAGGATGGGCAGGGATTGTTGCACCGCCAATTTGTAAATCCAACGGCCGGTATACCCGGATCCCAGAATGACGAGAGCGCGCGGCGTGGTCATCGGCACATCATACCTGAACGGCTGATCGGTTTGCTGCCGTCGACCCCTGCTGATTCTGGTTCTGGTCTCCGGCGAGCGACGCATGCTAAAATCCCGCCCCTATGGGACCCTTCAGCGCCAGGCAGGAGGAGACGAGGGAAGGGAGCAGGCATTCGGCCGATGACCCGTTGCATCGCCGACAGCGTCTCATGGTGGGGGCGGCGGGCCTGCTGGCGTGTCTCTTTTTCATTCTGGATCTCCAGTTGCCGCTCGGAGTGGCGAACGCGGTGCTGTACAGCGCCGTCGTCTTTCTGTCCGCGGCCAGCCAGTACCGATGGCTGCCGATCGGCACCGCCATCACCTGCTCGCTGTTGACCATCATGGCCGCTCCGTTCAGTCCCCGTGTGCCGGGCCTTCCGGCATGGTTTGAGTGGGGCAATCACCTGTTCAGTCTGTTCGGCATCTGGACTCCGGTCATGTTTATCTATCAACGACGGCGCACGGAGTTACTGCTGAAGGAAGTCAACGAGCGGCTTGAGCAAGGAGTGGACGCGCGCACGGCGGACCTGGCCGCCAGCCGTCTGGCCTTGGAGCGAAGCGAAGAACAGCTGCATACGTTGACCGGTCGGATTCTGACGGCACAGGAAGAGGAGCGCCGGCGAATCGCCCAGGATTTGCATGATGACGTGAATCAACGGCTGGCCTTGCTGATGTTGGATTTACAGACAGTCGACCGACAAATCGGGTCCGCCCCGGCAGAAGCTCAGGAAGGGATCCGCAACGCTTTGAAGGGGCTGGAGGAGCTGTCGGACGATGTGCGCTTTATGGCCTACCGATTCCATCCCTCCATCCTGGACGATCTGGGGTTGAAAGCGGCCTTGCAGCGGTTGCTGGATGACTTTTCGAGCCGCACGGGGGTGAAGGCGCTGTTTGTGCACCAGCCGCTCGATCACCAGCTCGACAAAACCACATCGACCGCCGTCTACCGGGTGATCCAGGAAAGCCTGTCGAATATCGCGCGACATGCCAAGGCTACCCGGGTGGAGGTGGAGGTGACCGTGGAAGACGAGGGGCTGGCTGTGGTGGTGCGTGACGACGGCAGAGGGTTCGATCAGCTGGCGATCGATCGGGCCGAAGGCGGCTTGGGGTTGTTGAACATGCGGGAGCGTTTGTTGGCGGTGCAGGGATCCTGCGAGGTGGAATCCAATCCGGGACGGGGCACGACGGTGTCGATGTATGTGCCGTTAGCGCGGGTGGCGACATGACCCTGCCGCGCGTGCTGCTAGCGGATGATCACACCCTGGTGTTGGAAGGGTTTCGGCGGCTGCTGGATGACCAGTGTGAACTGGTCGGGACGGTCGGGGACGGGCGTGCCCTGCTGGAGGCCATTCCGGAGTTGAAGCCGGATATCGTGATTCTCGATATCTCGATGCCGGTGCTCAACGGAATCGATGCGGCCCGTGTCCTAAAGGTCAAGTTTCCCCAGGTCAAAGTGGTCTTTATCACGATGCATGCCGATCCGGCCTATGTGCGGGCGGCCTTCGAGGCCGGGGCTTCCGCCTATCTGCTCAAACGCTGCGTGGGCGAAGAATTGGGGCAGGCGATACGGGCTGTGCGGAGCGGGAACTTTTATGTGACCCCTCTGGTGACCAAGGATGTGGTGGAAAGTATGTTGCGCGGGATCGATGGCGGGGCGCCGTCCGGTCCGGAACTCACCACCCGTCAGCGCGAAGTGCTGCAATTGCTGGCCGAAGGCCATACGGTGAAGGATATAGCCGGCACGCTCAAAATTTCCCCGCGCACAGTTGAGTTCCATAAAGGCCAGATCATGGAACAGCTCAATCTTCATACCACTGTCGAACTCGTCAAATATGCCTTGGCCCAGGGCTTAACCAGCCAAACATAGCTGCCTTCCTCCCGTTTCCTTCCCTTGGTCCCTTGAATTACCAGTCTAGACGCAGGTATTTTTTGGTTGATGGGACCCGCGTTATTACGCGTGTGGTTTTCCCTTCACTTGCCTACTATACGCCTCCATTTTCTAAGCAGTGACTCGTAGGAATATGAGAAAGAAGATGTCGCGTCCACGTGTCCTCATCGGCGATTCCTCGCGGGCTATGCTGGCCTTTCTGGAGATTTTGTTGGAACCTCAATTCGAGGTCGTGTCTTCTGAAACCGAAGCGGAAGCTATTGTATTGACTGCAAGAAAAATCTCCCCGGAGTTGGTCATTCTGGATTTCTCCCTCTCGTTTCTCGAAGGGCTCGGGGCTGCCCGGCAGCTGTATGAGACGATGCCGAACAGCAAGGTCGTGTTTTTCTCTTCGCATGAAGACCCTGTCTACGTCACGGCAGCATTCGAGGCCGGTGCCAGGGGGTATCTCGTCAAGCATCTCACGGTCGACCTCGGGCATTATCTCGGCCGCGTGTTGCAAGGTGAACGGGTCTGTTGTCCGGATGGTCTTCACACGCGGGTGGCTCGCACGAAAGACACCTGACCGCCTGCTGTCCGGCCATGCGATGGATTCGCGCAAAAGGAGACAGACGATGGTTCGAGTCGTACCGATGTGTGAGTTGTGCCGCCGGGTTCGTGATGAGGGGGCCTCGACCTGGGGGACCAACAGCTGGGTCGATTTTCCCAGTTACCTGGCACGACATGTCGTGCCGCCCTCTCAGGTGCGGTTTTCACGGGATTATTGCAGTGAGTGCCGGCTCTCCTGCGACATTTTGAAAACCTACGGGGGGTAAGGATGCGAAAGCCCTCGCTCGACACATTCAGTCCAAAGCATCCGCCGAGCATCATCGGTCGTGCGGCATCCTACCAGTCCTGATCGTCCCGGTCTCTCTGTTCTGTCCATCCCCATTGTCGGAATCGCCGCTGCCTCATCTTTCATCTCCTCAATCCGCAACCGTGGCGGCTTGCGCGATGTGTTGTCGTTTCCTGTTGTGCTACGATGATTCTCTGATGTCTGCCCTGCCGTTTCATCCCATCGTTGCCGAGTGGTTCTCGACTCGATTCTCCTCTGCGACGAATGTCCAGATGCAGGCCTGGCCTGCGATTCAATCCGGTCGTGACGTGCTGATCTCAGCGCCGACGGGGTCGGGGAAGACCCTCGCGGCCTTTCTCTCCTGCATCGATACTCTCTTTCAGCAGGCGGTACGCTGTGAGTTGCGGGATGAGACGCAAGTGCTCTATGTCTCGCCGCTGAAAGCACTCAGCAACGATGTGCAGAAGAATCTGCAACAGCCGCTCAGCGAGATCGGGCAAGCCGCATTGGCTGCCGGCCTGTTGCTGCCTGAATTGCGGGTGGTCGTGCGTACCGGCGACACGCCTATGGCCGAGCGGCAACAGATGCTTCGGCGTCCGCCGCACATTCTGATCACGACGCCCGAATCGTTGTTTATCCTGCTGACGGCGGAAAAGAGCCGGGCGATGCTGAAAACCGTGCGCACCGTCATCGTGGATGAAATTCATGCCGTGGCGCCCAATAAGCGAGGGGCGCATCTGGCCCTGTCGCTGGAGCGGGTCACGGCGCTCACCGGCACCGAGGTTCAACGTATCGGCCTGTCGGCAACGCAGCGTCCCATCGAAACCATTGCGAAGTTCTTGGTCGGAAATAGGAACCCGTCAAGCGTCGACGGTCACACGTCATACCAAGACGTCAGCCATCAGCCATCAGCCATCGGCTCTGCGCCTTGTACGGTCATCGACGTGGGCCATCGCCGCGATATGGATCTGGCCGTTGAAGTGCCGAAGGATGAACTCGGGGCTGTCGCGACGAATGCGATCTGGAGCGATATCTATGATCGTGTCGCCGCGCTGGTCGAAGCGCATCGGTCCACCCTGGTGTTTGTGAATACGCGACGGCTGGCTGAGCGGGTCTCGCACTATTTGGAAGAGCGGTTGCGGCATCTTGGGGACGAAGTGGTCGCGGCGCATCACGGCAGTCTGTCTCGAACGATCCGCCTGTCGGCCGAAGATCGATTGAAAACGGGCGCCGTGCGTGTGGTGGTAGCCACGGCATCGCTGGAACTCGGCATCGATGTCGGAACCGTCGATCTCGTGTGCCAGATCGGGTCCCCCCGCTCGATCGCCACCGGCCTCCAGCGGATCGGTCGGGCGGGCCATTGGGTTCACGCCATTCCCAAGGGCCGGCTCTTCGCCACCACGCGCGACGAATTGATCGAATGCGCCGCGTTGATCCGGGCGATCAGGGCCGGGGTGTTGGACCGCATCGAGGTGCCCCCTGCACCGCTGGATGTATTAGCCCAGCAGATCGTAGCCGCCGCGGCGACCCAGTCGTGGGATGAGGCAGAGCTCTACGATCTCTGCCGGCGCGCGATGCCCTACCGCGATCTGGATCGGTCGACCTTCGATGCCGTCGTCACCATGCTCGCCGATGGGTACGTGACCAGCCGGGGCCGGGGGCGGGCCTACCTCCATCACGATCGCATCAATCGCCACATTCGGGGTCGTCGCGGGGCTCGCCTGGCGGCCATTACCTCAGGCGGTGCAATCCCCGACACGGCCAACTATGCCGTGATTGCGGAGCCGGACGGCACGGTGGTGGGGTCGGTCGATGAGGATTTCGCGGTCGAGAGTCTGGCCGGAGACATCATCCTGCTGGGCAACACGTCCTGGCGGATCAAAGGTGTGGAGACCGGCAAGATGCGGGTCGAAGATGCGCAGGGCGCTCCGCCGACGATTCCGTTCTGGCGCGGGGAGGCCCCGGCCCGTACGGCGGAACTGTCGGCGGAAGTGGCGCGTCTGAAGGCCGACATCGACCATCGACTTGCTGCCGACCAGGCGCTCTCCATGGCTTCTGCACCGCCCGTGCAATGGCTCAGGCAGGAATGTGGTCTCGACCAGCGGGGGGCGCAACAGGCAGTCGAATATATCCTGGCGGGCAAGGCGGTGCTGGGGACGGTCCCGACGCAGCAGACCATCGTGGCGGAGCGATTCTTCGACGAAAGCGGCGGGATGCAGCTGGTCATCCATGCGCCGTTCGGCGGGCGCGTCAACCGAGCCTGGGGCTTGGCATTGCGCAAGCGGTTTTGTGTGACATTCGACTTCGAATTGCAGGCCGCCGCCACGGATGAAGGTATCGTTCTCTCGTTGGGGGAGAAGCACAGCTTTCCGCTCGAGACGGTGTTTGCGTTTCTGAACGTCAACACGTTGCGGGAGGTGCTCACGCAGGCGGTGCTGCAAGCGCCGATGTTCATGACCCGGTGGCGGTGGAATGCCTCGCGGGCCCTGGCGTTGCTCCGGTTTGTCGGAGGGAAGCGGGTGGCGCCACAGATCCAACGAATGCGCGCCGAAGATCTCCTCGCCGCGGTGTTTCCCGATGCGATTGCCTGTCAGGATAATTTCCAGGGTGCGCGAACGGTCCGGCAGATTCCGGACCATCCGTTGGCGCAGGAGACGATCCGTGATTGTCTGACGGAAGCGATGGATCTCGACGGTTTGATCGCCGTCCTGGAGAAGATCGAGCGCGGCGCGATGACCTGTCTGGCCGTCGATACGCCGATGCCTTCGGCCTTCTGCCACGAAATTTTGAACGCCAATCCCTATGCCTTCCTCGATGATGCGCCGTTGGAGGAGCGCCGGGCCAGGGCGGTGGATATGCGGCGCAGTTTGCCGCCTGAGCTGGCGGGTGGCATGGGCGCGCTGGATCAATCGGCCGTCGATCAGGTCAGTGAGGAGTCCTGGCCGGTGGTGCGGGACGCGGAGGAATTTCACGATGCGCTGTTGTCGCTTGGCTGGGTGCCCTGCGAGCGAATGCCAGGCTGGGACTTGCTGGTGCCGACGCTGGCGGCGGCCGGTCGCGTCGCGACCCTCTGGCAGGGAGAGACGAAGCTGGGGTGGCTGGCAGCGGAGTACCGTCATTACGCTTGCCTGCTCTTTCCCGATGCGCGGATCGATCCGGCGACCGGCCCGGTTGATTCGACGGAACAGGTGGAGCAGGAAGAGGTCCTGAACTGGGTGGTGCTGGGATGGATGGAGAGTATCGGCCCCACGACGGCCGGGGAACTGTCGCAGACGCTGCATCTGTCCGAGTCTGACGTTCAGTCGGCGTTTCTGCGACTCGAGTCCCAGGGCCATCTGCTCCGTGGCCGGTTTTCGCCTCACGCTTCACGAACGACGAGTGACGTCGTTGAGTGGTGTCATCGCCGCCTGCTCGCCAGGATTCACCGGTTGACGATCGGGCGGTTACGCAAAGAAATCGAGCCGGTGACGGCTGCCGAGTTCATGCGGTTCTTGTTTCAGTGGCAACATGCGGCGCCCGGCGCGCGTCTACACGGGGAAGCCGGACTCCTTGAAGTCGTCAAACAACTCGGTGGATTTGAGGCCGCTGCCTCGGCCTGGGAATCACAGATCCTCCGCGTTCGCATGGCCAAGTATCAGCCCGAGTGGCTCGATCGGCTTTGTTTGAGCGGCGCACTGATGTGGGGTCGCCTGACGCCGCATCCCCGTCTGATGCAGGAGTTGAATCCTGTGTCGGGGCGCCGGGTGATTCCGACCCGGGTTGCGCCCGTCGGTATCTTTGCGCGCGAAGATGGACCGGTCTTGCTGGCGGCGGCCGGTGAGGAGTTGGCGCGTCTCGATTTGTCCGCACGCTTGAGTGGTTCGGCGCAAGCCATCCGACATTGCCTGCAGGCGCGGGGCGCGAGTTTTTTCAGCGAGCTGTTGCATGGGACGCGGCTGCTGGCCTCCGAAGTGGAAGACGGGTTGTGGGAACTGGTCGCGGCCGGCCTGGTGACCGCCGACGGGTTCGACAATCTGCGTTCGCTGATCGATCCGAAGCGGCGGCGTGCGGAGGCGTCGGATCGAAGTCGCCGGCCGCGCCATGTGGGGGGACGCTGGTCGCTCCTGAGATCGACTGAGAGCAGTCCGCTGTCGGCCATCAGCGCTACCGAGCACCTGGCTCGGCAACTGTTGCAGCGGTATGGAGTAGTGTTTCGAGATCTCCTGGGGCGGGAGTCGACGGTCTCATCCTGGCGTGATCTGCTGGTCTGTTACCGCCGGCTCGAATTGACGGGTGAAATTCGCGGAGGGCGGTTTGTGAGCGGCTTTACCGGCGAGCAGTTTGCCTTGCCAGGCGCATTGGAGTCGTTGCGGGCGCTCAAGAAGCGGCCTGGTGCTGCGACTCAGCAGGATATCAAAATTTCCGCCGCCGATCCGTTGAATCTCGCGGGGCTCATCCTGCCTGGGCCTCGTATTGCCGCGGTGCCGTCGAACTTCGTGGTCTTTCGAGACGGGGTGGTCGTTCGTACGGTGACGGGGCGCGAGACGAACGACCGGCCCGGGTCGCCGGTCGTCGAGGTCGGTCGCGTCAGCGGATAGTACTCAGGCCGCCTTACGTGGACTGTGTCTCAGATCAGTTTGGCCGGAATTGCCAGCAAGGGGCAGCGCGCGCCTCTGAGCACGCGTTCCGTGGTGCTGCCGCGCAGCATCTCCAGTAAGCTGTCCTGCCCTTTCGTTGCCATGACGATCAAGTCCACATCGAACTCTGCGCCTGCCGCCAGAATCCATTCCACCGGATCGCCTTTGCCGAATAACTGATTCCAGGACCAGCCTGCTTTTTGAGGCAGTTCCAGCTGGTTGACGTCCGATTCTTTCCCCGCATGAACCAGGGTCAGCTCGACGGGAGGGGCGCTCAGTTCCGAGAGCAGCGCGCTTGCGGCATCGATGGCGGGCTGGGAAGGCGGCTGGATGGAAATAGGCAGGAGTAAGCGCTGGAGCGTGGTCTGGCCGGTCTGCCTGGATACGAATCCCTCCACGTGTGACGGGACAAACAACGTCTTCACCTGCATTTCACGGGAGACCGGTTCCGCGAGCGCGTGATGCAGCCACCGGGCGAATCCTTCGTGCTGATGCGTGGCCAGCACCATCAGGTCCGTCGGCGACGCCGTCAGATGATGCATGATGGCTTGTTTGGCATCGGAGGCCAGGGCGCGCACCTTCCTGATCCGGATCCCCAGTTTGGTCACATCACCTTTGGAGCTGGATTCCGGCAGCAGTCCCCATTGAGCCAGAGTCGGGCGAATACGGGGGAAGTCTTCGAATCCCTCCGGAGAGACGGCCGGGTCCACATGCATGATCGTCAGCTCGGCACGAAACACCAGCGCCAGCTTGAGCGCATGGGCGAAGGCCACCTGGCTGTCCTGCGAAAAATCTGTCGGGTGGAAGATCCGATGAATCGTGAACGGAGGGCGCAACGCATTCATGTCGATGTCGAACTCCAGTGAGGTGTTGTGATCAGCACGGCTGCCGGTTGCCCACGGCCCGGACGGAACGGCTAGCGCAGCGCCGATTGAAGATGGTTCACCAAATCGGTGGTTGAAGTGCTACCGGACCGGACCCATCGAGCGAACGAATCCTGCGCAGACGGTTGAAATACCGATGCGTGGGAGGCGCCCGTCAGGCGGTCCAACGAAGCCAGGTACTCGCCTTGTCCGCGGGCCGTATCGGCTTGAAGATTGTCCGCATTGTAGGCGGTGAAGGCCGCAACCTTGTGTTCGGATTTCAGCAGGCCATCTTCGTTCCACCAGATGCGTCCGGATGTGGTCCCGGTAATGTTCGAGGTCGTGTCCGTCGTTTCCTTGAAGGTGGCTTTGAACGAGCAGGCCGAGAGCAACAAGACGAGAGAGAGCCCTCCGAATGCGGCGACGATCGGGCGATGATTGGCAAACATGCGTAGACTCCTTTCGGGAGGCGAACAGAATTGTGCCGCGACTATACCATAGTGGAGACCAAATTGAGCCAGCTGAGAGCGCGGGTATGCTCGCGCAAGTCCGGATCGTTCGCGGGCCGTCGCCGTTGACAATAGCGGCGAGCATGAGCACAATCGCCAAGGCCTTGATCGGGCAGAACTTCGGGCGAGGCGGTCTGGGGAGAGCAGTGGACCCAGGGGCCGGCGCACCCCGGAAAGATGAGGAGGCTAAAAGATGAAGACACGCGTGTTGCTATATGGGCTTGTCGGCGTCACTTTCGGTGTTGCGCCGGTACGGGCGGAATCGGTTCCGATGAAGCCGGGCGAGTATCAAGTCACGGCGGTCACGGATGCCAGCAACGGCGAGGCAGGGAAACCGGACACCCGCACTCGCTGCGTGAGGGAGGAGCATCTCGCCAATCCGGATGCCGTCTTTAACTACTACGCCTTGAATGGGTTTCAGCCCAACCCGTCCAGCAAGGTGGTGAATGTGTCGATCCAAGGCGGGAAGGTCAGTTATGACATCGAAGGCGTCTACGCGGTCACTCGTGTGGAGGGGACGGTGTCTCCCACTGGATTTTCCGTGGTACGGAAAGCGACGCCCAAAGGTGATCATGCGCTGTCGGTGACCATGAAAGTCGACGCGAAACGAACCGGGGATTGTCCCGGAAAGTGATGCCGTTCAGGCCGCATGTCGACGCTACCATATGCCTGCTGATGCGGAGGCCGGGTTGTCCCGGCCTCCGGCGTTTCGACTGCTGCCGTTAGTTCACCCATAAGCGCTGATACCATTTCTTCTCCTCGCCGGCCGGCACCGAAGCGATGTGCATCGTCCGACGGATGTCGCCGATGTTCCAGCCTGTCAGTGACGCCAGCGTTTGCGCCTCCCGCTCATATCGCTCCCGCAGTTGATGCCGGTACGCCGTGGCGGCGGCGCATTCATCGGTTCCACTCCAGGGATGGCGAAGGATATAACGCGCCTGAAAATTACTGCGATCCGAGGTCTCCTGGAACATCAGGTCTTCAGGAAAGTGCGCGGCGTCGTAGCGCACGTGCAGCCGGGTGAGGAACACGTTCTGCGCCATCGGCATGCTCTTGCCCGTCCGTCCGGTTCCATCCTGCCAGAAGACGCCCAAACCGCGGAGTTCGTCGGCAGTGAGCGGATTGGCCGCGCAGGGGTCGCACCAGTTCATGTCCCAGGCATACTCCATGAACAGGCCGCGTTCGCTCTCCCGTTTCACCTGCTGCGTGAACAGGTCGCGGTAGAAGTCCCCGAATTTGTTTTTCACGTAGAGTGGAATCTCCTGTGCCTCAGGGAGTCGTACGGTCCGGTAATTTGTCGTCTCTACCCGGCCCTGCTTCGTCAGAAAATAGATAAACAGCTCCTGTGCGCCGTCGGCATTCACCGTGCCGAGCCGGATCGGCAACATGAACTTCGGCGATTCGAATGCAATCTGAAGCGGTCGGAGGTGCGTCAAGCCGAGCTTCGCCTGCTCGCCCAGATTCACCTTGGCGACGAAAAATTTCATGCCCTGTTTGAGATAGCTGTGGAGGACGACCGACGCCCCGTTGGGGATGCGATAACCGTTCTCGGTCAGCCAGCTTTCGAGCCCGTTGCTTTCCTTAGCCGAGAGAATCAAGATGTCGTACTCTCCGACCGTGTATTCTGCTTCGACCGTGACCCCTAAGGCCTTGTCACGCTCGCGGGCCGGCGCTGACGCGGGCGCCATGCTTTTCATCGCGTCCATGCTCCGGCGCTCCATGAGTTCATGACGCAGGCAGGGATTCTCGTCGAAGTATTCCACGAGCCGAGGTGCTGAGTAGTCGGCCAGGTGCTTCAGCACCGCCGGATTGCCGACGTGGATCTGCTCCTTCTCTAGGATGGTCGGCACCGGCACCACCAGCGCAAACTCCTTCACATCGCCTCTGAAATCGTTTGCCATGGTGATGACCGTTTTGTTCTCGTGTCGCGCGATGGCCACTTCCGAAGCCTTGTTGAAGAGTTGGGTGTCGGCCTTGCCGACGTAAAAGCCGCAGAAGGCCGAGGCCTCGCCGCTCCACGCGAGCAGGCCCAGGGTGAGTAACAATGAAGGAACGATGACGCGTCTCATGAGAACCTCCTTGGTTGGTGACACGAGAGAAACGGGGGCAGAACGGGGATGACTACCGGCTGAGGGTCGGGGATCGATGTGTAACGACGAGTTTGGTGATGCGCTACCTGTCGATGCCCTGGTCCAAGCGTAACGAGCACCGGGAAACAGATGGTCGAGTACCGGGACGAGTGGTGTGCACGCGATCAGTCCCCACAGCGGCCCATTCGGGCGGAATAATCCGAACTGAACGTAGAGCGCGGCGAGGGCGATGCAGAGGGCATAGGCCATTCGCCCGGTGCGGGAGTCGGGTGTGGTTTTGGGATCGGAGATCATGAAAAAGGCAAAGATGAGCAGCGCGCCGCTGTCGATCTGGTGGAGGGGAATCGTCAACGGATCGCCGAGCCAGAGTGCGCGAGCAAAGAGGAGGCCGACGTAGACGGCAAGGAAGGCGAGCGTCACATCCGCCCTCGCCGCGCGGGTCACGACGAGGCTGCCGAGGCAGGCGACGAGGAAGCCGAACCAGACGACCTGCCCCCATTGTCCCGGCGAGATCCAACCCAGGCCGGTGGCGAGCATGACGGCGAGGGCGAGATTGGTCGGATTGAACAGGTGCTTGTCTTGCCAGCGAAAGACGAACTTGCTGCCGACGGCGACGACTGAGGCCAATGCCGCGGTGGCGAGGTGATCGGTGCGGAGCAGGATGCAGAGCGACAGGGAAGAGATGAGGGCGCTCTTAGGATCAAAGCATGGAAGCTTGGCGTAACGCGTTCCGGCATATTGTGTGAGCAACGCTGTTCCGATCGTGACGGCGATCTGCCAGAAGCTCAGGTCGAAGTGGAGCCAGAAGAGACCATAGACCAGCAACGTTCCCAGACTGGCGATTTGATAGAGGCGGGGATCGCGCCGGTGAGCCGATGAGTTCGATTGGGATGTGCCCTCGATGTGCTCCATGTGTCCTCCCTTCACAGGAGGGTATGGGGTGATGGAGGGAATCCTTTCAGGCGTTGAGAAGGTCGGAGAAATTTACAGGATTGTAAGAGGTTAGGAGGGCAGCGGCCCGGTGGTCCTTCTTGCTCGCCTCCGGCGCACCATGGGTCTATCCCATTTCCAAGTTATGGGCGCGGCTCGCTCAATGCGCGCAGTGCAGGACCACCGGGCCGCTGACTCGAATAGCCTCCGTAGCGCATCGATTGGCTGCATGCCCGTCTTTTTCAGGCAAGCTGGGGAGGGCGGGCGCTGATCGGAGATTCAGCGAGGAAGGATCGGGAGGCTATGACGCAGAAAGGCGCTTGGCGACTACCTGAGCGAATTGCTTGAAGTCGTCGAGGTGATGCCGGGAAATTTGGCACACGATGCTCCAGTCGATCGCCTGATAGCTATGCACGGCGATGTTTCTGAATCCCACGGCTTTCCTGAGGCCTTGGGCCAGGGTGGGCTGATGATGTGCAGATGGTCGAGACTCTCAAAGTGCTCCACCATTGTGGAGGGAGCAGGGGAGTCGGACTCGGCGATCACGTGGGCGGCCAGATCGACAGAGGTTTGAACCGCGCGCTGAAGATTGAGCGCGATGATGTCCTGCAAGTCCGGATCGTGGATCAACTGGTCGGCGGACGCGGGCGTTTTCTCTGCGATTCGGTCGACGCAACGCCGCAACGATTCGAGTTTGGCCTCGACTATATTCCGATCCATGCCTGCCTTCTCTCCGAGAGGATCCGGCGATAGTAGGGCATGACGTCGGCCTCGTCATAGGCCACGCGCCGCAACAGTTCGGCATAGAGCGTCCGGTTCTTGCACAGAACCATGCGCCCCCTCGTCACAATCTGTTGCAACAAGGGTCCGTGTGCCTGAGCGAGGTCGATAAGATCGACCGGTCGACCGATTGCAACGGCGAGATCTTCGATGAGTTCAATTTTGGTTTGCGGGGTGAGCGGATTGGCGGTTGCTACTGCGAGATCGAGGTCGCTTTCCATTCGGCCATGCCCGGCTGCGAGCGAACCAAACAGGAACGCCATGGTTACGGAAGGATGGTGAACGAGAACATCAATCAGCTTTTGATCGAGGCCGGTTGGGGATTGAGATAATCGGCGTTCCACAGTCGATGTCTCCTCTGGTTCCTGAGTATCATGAATGGCCTGTACGTGCAAGGAGAGGGCGGAGAGGCGACCAGCCTAGGAAGGCATGAACGGCTCACCGGCCCGTCGGCGTCCACAAACGTGGCGCTCGTGATTCTTCGCGCCCTCAGAATGGTCTCCTTCGACGTGCACTGTAACGCCCAAGCCAGCCGCCGTGCCGGGGATAAGAACAGGAGACGAATAAAGCGGTGAGGTATTCGGGTGAGCTGGTTGACGGTATTCTGTACATAAAGTAGACTGGCCGCAAACGAATAGAGGGGGCACCATGGCCATCACATCCAAAGACATCATTTCGCTGAGCCAGGCCAGGGCGAAGTTGACAGAATTGTGCGAAGAAGTGCGCACCAAGGGAAGCGAGAAAATCATCACGAAGAACGGCGGGAGCTGCGCGGCCCTCATCGATGCGGAGCGGCTCGATCACTACCATCGCCTCGAACGAGAACAAATCCATATTGGATTGCTTCAAGAAGCCATCAAGGGAATCGCTGATCTGAACGCGAAGAAAGTCCTTAGTCTGGCTCAACTCAAGTCACGACATGGCCGTTAAGCGACCGGTCTTCACCGAAAACTTCTCCGCGAATCTGGCTGCGATCGGAGTGTTTCTTGAGCCGGATGGGCGGGCTGCATTCGATCGGCTGTTGGACAAGCTCTTCGACGAAACCATCCCGACTCTCTGCAGGTTCCCGCAGTCCGGGCGGACCTTTCTGAATCGTACCATCAAGTCTACAAAGGCCGAAGAGTTGGTAAAGCGCCTTCGCGGGCTCATCAAGAAAGACGACGATCTTCGAGAATGCCTGAAGGACGACCATCTGATCCTCTATTTAGTGCGGCAGGACAGAATCGTTTTCTTGGCCGCCAAGCACCATCGGCAGCTTTCCTTCGATCTCAAACATTTCTGGCAGGAAGAATAGAAGTCGGGCGCGAGCTGGTTAGGAGAGCAAAGAGGGCCGCCTTTAGTGCATTCTTGTAGAGAACTGTTGTGAGGAAATTGTTTGGACTCAGGTCCCAACCCTGGCAGTATACCGGGTGCTCCAAAGCCTCATTCTGAAAAGGTCGACAGCTCCAACGGAATCAGTAACTAGAGAGTTGAAAGATGCAGCTTTCGTGGAATGAATACAAGGCTCGGGCATCAGAGGATCTTGCGTCGGATGGAGCGTTCATCTATCGCGGTCAGCGAGATGCCAGGTGGAGTCTTAAAACAACTCTGCACCGCACGGCGCTCGTGAGCACAGTACGGGACATTAAGACTTACGCAGATGTCGTTTTGCCGCAAGTACATGAGGCTATAGAGGCTTGGGTCGGTCGTAGTTGGGATCTAACGAATCCACTTGGCATGGCCGAATTCGTAGCCTTCCTACAACATAACGGTTTTCCTACTCCGCTTCTCGACTGGACATACTCGCCATATGTGGCCGCCTATTTTGCTTTCGAGTCAGTGAACCACTTCCACCCTCAGATAGATGAGGTGGCTGTTTTCTCATTTAACAAGCGATCGTGGACTGCGGCTTATCGACAGGTTTATGACTATGCTGACCACACCCCGCATGTGTCAGTGCTTCAGCCGCGCATGGTTGGTAATCACAAGCTTGCCGTTCAACAAGGGTGTTTCACTTGGTCGAATGTTGAGGATATTGAAGGCCATATTCGGCTCAATGAGAAAGATGGTAAGCATTTTCTTGTAAAGTACACGTTTGATGTGCGTGAACGACCGAAGGTGATGAGGGAATTGAGCTTGATGGGAATCTCTGCAATCCAACTCATGCCGTCTGTCGAAGCTGTTTGCAAGAAGGCACTTGAAGATCTGATTGGACTGAATTCAGTTGGAAAGAAAATGTCGGAAGTCACTCCATGATTGAAAGCCCGTGGTCGGCTTCCCCTCCCTCGTCTTGCCAATTTCCTCCGTCCTGCTAGAATCCCCGCGCCGATGACAGGTTTGGTTCCCATGGGCGGCACAAACTGTAACGTGCGCTGCGGGGGATAGACCTGTGCCACACAGAATGTTGCACGCGAACATCAGCGGCGGCTGCCTGACGGTTGCTTGCGCGTCAGGCTATGCCGATCACCGTTCACCAAGGAGACCCCACCATGCTCTTCATCACCAGCAGAATGCCGACGGTCAATACCGAACCCGAACTGAATCCGAACTTCGTCTTCGATCTGCGAAACAATTCGTCCAGTCGTGGATTTTTCTGCTGCAGCCGGAACAAGAACGGCGCGATTGAGGAAATCGGCAGTAAGAACTTTTTGACGGCGATCAAAGAGTCCCAATATCGGCAGGTGCTCATCTATATCCATGGCTTCTCGAATCTTCCAGAGGATGTCTTCAACGATGCCGAGGAGTTTCAATCCCTCTGCAATAAGGCGAAGCACGGGGAGTTGCTCGTGGTCCCCATCATCTGGCCCTGCGATAACGATCTGGGACTCGTCAAAGACTATTGGGACGATCAGAAAGCGGCGGATCAAAGCGCCTTTGCCTTCGCCCGCATGTTCCAGAAATTCATGGAGTGGAGGAATTCATCCGACGCCAATCCCGACGAGGATCCCTGCCTCAAGCGGATCAATGTCCTGGCGCACTCCATGGGCAATCGCGTGCTTCGTCAGACGTTGAGCCTTTGGCAGAAGTACGATCAACCGGGCGGGTTGCCGCTTCTGTTTCGAAATACCTTTCTGATCGCTGCGGACATCTTGAACGAGTCTCTGCACAAGGGCGAAGCCGGGGAGCCGATCAGCCATGCCTCGCGCAACGTGGTGGTCTATTACGCCTCGGACGACCTGGCGCTTCGGGCAAGCAAGGTCTCAAATCTCAAGAACGCTGAAGCCTCTCGTCGCCTCGGGCACACCGGCCCGGAAGACATGGATCTGACTCCCAAGAACGTCTATGCCATCGACTGCGATGACGTCAACACGGTGTACGATCCGCCGAAAGGCCATTCATATTTCAGATCGGGGCGGAGAAAGGGGCAGCCCGGCGTGGTGTTCGACCATATCTTTGAAACGGTCCTGACCGGCCGCGTGTTTCCGAACGATGAGTCCAGGAAGTCGAGTATTCTGGAATTACCCCGATCGAGGTCCAAGGCCTGATTTGGATCCCTGGCCCGGCAGATGGCCGTATACTCCATCCCATGCTTGAATTGCTCCTTGTCCTCGCGACTGTCATCGGCATCGCGCTGATCGGTCTGGTGACAGTCGCCATGACGCCACCGCTCATGGTTGAGTTGGGGTTGTGGGGGCTGGCCGCCGGGCTGCTTATCGGGATCCCCACGGGCTGGTGGTACCATGTCGTGCTCTACCGGACATTGGCCCGACGTTTGGCGCTTCCGCGCCGCTGGTGGCGAAGGCCCGTGTCACTTCATCCATCGCTGACGCCTGACGAATACCAGAGCGTGCGACCCTGGTTTGTCGCGGGTGCGCTGGGGTTTTTTCTGTGCCTCGCCGGAGGAGTCTCCGCGATCTCAGGCTTGTTGGTGCTCCGGTTTTATCCGTGATGGGGGCTTGTGGAGGTAAGGAATCGCTCGGATTACTGACTGATTGGAATATCGACGGCGAGCTGGGCGGTGGGTGATGCCTCGGGGTTCACGACGTAGGTGGCCTGTTCCTGTTGCCCGGACGTGTCGGCTGGAGAAGCCGATTCAACGAGGAGGTTCGCCGAGAACCGGTCCAGCATGCCGACTTCTTGCATGGTCAGTGGCCCGAACGGCTTCGGTGACAGACGGATCGTCAGCGCCAGCAAGCCATTCTCAGCCGGAGGAGGCAGTGGAATCTCGCTTCGTTTTCCCTCCGGCAGTTTGAGAGAGATTTTTCCCGTCTCCTGTGGCGGCCACCAGAGTCTGGTGCCGGCGGAGCCGAGATTTTGAAGGATTTGCAGATACGCATCCTGAGTCGTCTCCACCGTGATGCGCACCGGCTCTTTACTTCCGGCAGCGATTGCGGCACTCACTTCCCGGCTCTGTCCGTCGGGGCCCCTTGTCACAAAGCTGTAGCGCAACCCCAGCGGCTTCACTTGCCCGAGTTGTTTGGCCTGTTTGCTCTCTTGCGCGAGACTGCCCGTATCGGCACGGGGGGACGGTTCGCCATAGAAGAGGGCGCGGGCACTTTTCTTCGGGGCGGCGACACTTGCAGCCGGCGCTGCCGCTGAGGCTGGAGTAGCAGGAGGGGCCTGAAGACCGGCCGAGAGTTTCTTGTCCGCCAATGCGGTTGCTTGTTCCGCTATCTTGCCCGGTGCCGTGAGGGGAGCTTGGGCCTGTTTCCGGGATTCATCTCGCTCGCGAAGCGGCACGGCATTGTCGCGTGCAGCGTTGGCGGCAGGGTATTGTTCCTCCGTCGTCGGCGCGGATCGTTCTCGCTTGGTCGGTTCGAGCGGTGGTTTCGCGTTGAGTCGTGATTTCGCATCGGGCGATTGGGGTGAGTCGGCCGATTGAGGTGCCTGGACTGACGGCCTGGCCTGCTTCGCGTCTTCGGTTGTGATTGATTGGGCGGCTCGATCGAGACTTTCCTGATAGATTCTCGTGCCGAATGCGAGCGCGAAGATCACGGCGGCGAGACCGCCTGCGAAGGCGAGCCCGGCCGGCCGCTTGAACCATGCCCACCAGGGAAGTGATCCACCGGCTTCGGATGTGTTGAGCCGCTTCAGGGCCTCCAGTAGCCTCCGGCGCACGGCGGGATCGGACAATAATTCCTTCAGCGCCTGTTCATCGGCCATGGCGTTGAATAGTTGCTGGTCCTGTAAGGCGGCCTTGTAGAGCTGCGAGCGCTCCTCCGGCGTCAGCGTATTCGCTGCGAATCCACCGAGCAATTTTTCGAGATCGCGTTGAGGCATAAAGAGTCGTCGTTCGTGAAGCGTATCTCGTGAAGCGATGGATCTATCCGGTCACATCGCATTGAACCGGAGGTTCGTGCACCTACCCATCATTCCCACGTGCCGCCCATCAAACTCAACAACTGTTTTCGGCAGCGGAGATCCCAGGTGTAAATGGTGTTGATCGAATGCTGTCCCATGCGCGTTTGAATCTCCGGGAAACTGTTTCCCTCCAATTTCAATTTAAAGAGATCGCGGCAGCGTTCTTCGAGTTGAGCGACGGCGGCTAAGAGTCGATCCACTCGCTGTTTCTGATCCAACAGTGTCGCCGGATCGTCACCGGGATTGGCCAACGGCAGATCATCGACCGATTCCTGATTGTACTCGCCCCGGCGGAGTGACTTACGATGGACATCCAGCATTTTGAACCGGAGTACTTGAAAGGCCAGGGGGACCAGTTCGGTCAGTTCAGTGACGCGGGCATACTTTTCGTGCAGCAGGATCAACACCTCCTGCGTGAGATCTTCGGCGAGATCCTTCGATACACGTGATGTCGCGAAGGACAGAATTCTTTCGCGCAGGCTGGTCAGTATCTCGTCTCGCGTCATGGCAAGAATGCTCAGTGGTCCGCCATTGCCGGTGAAGGGGGGAGCAGGTCTCCGAGGGAGCGGAAGCCGAGCCGCAGTCCGTGACACACCTCGACTTGACGGTCGAAGCGGTTCTTGGTGGCGATCATCTTGCGCAATGATCCGAGTGCGACCCGGCCCCAGGCTGCCATATGGAACACCGACAACGGATAGTCGGTGCCGAAGAGCAGGCGTTCGTGCACCTCCGGATACTTCCGCAAGTGCAGAAGCATTCGCATCCGGTTCGGTAGGGTCAGGGCGGAAATATCCGCATAGAAATGCGGATAACGTGTGACGAGGTCGCGCAGGGTCGGAAGAAATTTCTCATAGAGAATCAGACCATAGCTGCAGGCGTGGGCCGCGATGACGGTCGCGCCTTCATCCAGCGCCAGGCGCAGCCGGTTGGGTTCGCCCACGGACTGGTCCTTCCCGATGAGGCTGAATTCGTAGCCGACATGACTGAGAAACGGCAGCTGCCGTTCTGCCAGGGCGCGGTAAAAGGGTTTGTATTTCTGATTGGCCGGGTCGAACTGTTTCGCATTCGGGAGCACCTTGACAAGCACCGCTCCGGCATCCGCGCAGCGATGCACTTCATCGATGGCATCCCGCCGTTGCGGATTGATAGAGACGCCCGCCAGGAATTCAGTGGGATGGGCTTGCGCGGTCTTGAGGACATAGTCGTTGCCGATGAGAAAGTCGGTGTGTGCCCGGTTGAGATGCCCGTTGTGGTCATAGACGCCGTCCATGCCGAGAAGCACGGCTTTGTGCACGTGGCGTGAGGCTTTCAGTTCCGTCAGGAGGTCGGCAAGATATGTGTGATTCGCTTCGCGTGGCCTATCCGGTGAGAGCCCGTGTTTCCACAACAGAAACCGGAACAGCGGGCTTTTGAGCGTCTTGGGTGAGATATAGCAACCGTTGTCGCCGTCCGGCAGCGCGGCCAGATGGACATGGCAATCGATGAGCGTCTTTCCCTGCGGCGTCGCCTTCGGGAGCGGATCTCGCCGTTCGTCGTTCGTCTCTCGTTCCCCGTGCGTCACGTATTAGCCTTCATGCTCCCCCAGCCGTTCCATCGCGATTCGCTTGAGGGCCCTGAGATCCAGCTTGCCCGTTCCCAGGATCGGGAGCGCTTCGACTTTGATGCAGTGGGTGCGCGAGGGCAGGAATAGATTGGGGAGGCCGCCGGCTGTGGCCTTGGCAAGGATGTGGGGGATCCTTTCTTCAGGAAGCGTATGCAATACAGCTAGCTGCTCACCTTTGCGCTCATCCGGTACGCCGGTGACGGCGCAGATTTGCAATTCCTCGCCGGATGCCAGTTGGAGCGCTTCTTCCACCCGTCGATGCGGGACCATTTCACCGCCGATCTTTGAAAAACGCGAGAGCCGATCGCTGATGGTCAAAAACCCATCGTCGTCGAGCGTGGCGATGTCACCGGTAATATACCATCCGTCGCGCATGGCCTGGGCCGTCAAATCCTCGCGGCCGAGATACCCGTTCATGACGTTCGGCCCTTTGACGAGCAGCATGCCCGCTGTGCCGGGCGGGAGGATGGCAAAGCTGTCCGGATCGACGATGCGGACGGAAACGCCGGGAAGCGGCTGGCCGACCGTTCCACGTCGGGAGGCCGGCTGGAAGAATCCGGCAGCCCGGAAGTCCGGGCAGTTCACGGCGATGACCGGCGCACATTCGGTCACGCCATACCCCTCGATGGGTCCGATACCGAACCGGTCTTGGAACGATTCGCACAGCCGCAGGGGTAATTTCTCCGCCCCCGTGAGGACGACCCGTAGCGTGCTGAACTGTTCCGGGGTGCAGCGCCGTTGATAGAGCTGCAGAAAGGTCGGGGTGCAGACCAAAAACGTCAGGCGATGTTTGGCGCAGAGTTCGCCGATCGCCGTCACATCCAGTGGCGAGGGATGAAACACGGTCGCAGCCCCGTTGAGCGTGACGTACCAGAACACGAGGTAGCCGAACGAGTGGAAGAGGGGAAGAATACCCAGGATTCGATCGTCTTCGGCCAGGGGGAGCACCTGCGAGACGGCCTGTACATTCGCGTCGATGCTGAAGTGAGACAACATTACGCCTTTCGGCTCGCCGGTGCTGCCGCTGCTGAAGATGATGGTGGCGACATCATCCATGGTAACGGGCCCGGTCTGTCCGCAGGCCGATTCCAGAACACGGAGCGGAGCCAGTGCGGCAAGGGCCGCGGCGGTGAGTTTCTCTTTCGTGCCGATGGTGGAGCCGATGTCTTCCAGCCACAGAATGGCGGGACCCTCCGGGAGTTCGAGCTTGGCCTTCTCGATAAACTTGCGACTGGTCACGATGGTACGCAGCTGCGCCTGGCGGACGGCCGATTCCAGTCCGGACTTGCCCACCGTATAGTTGAGGTTGACGCAAGTGCGACCGGCGAGCGTGGCGGCGACTGTGGTGAGGGCTCCTGCTACGGTCGGCGGCAACAGCAGGCCCACATTCTGTTGGCCCTGCCAGTGGATTTTCAGGGCGCGTGCCAGGGCGATGGCCCCGATCAAGGCCTGTAGTGAAGACACGCGTGGTTTTGTCGCATCGGCCATGGCCAGGCGGAAGGGATGTCGGCGCATGGCGCTGATGAAGGCCTGGTGCAACGGGCGCCGGCTCGGTTTCCTCAACTGCCAGGCTGTCTCGCCGAGTTCGCGGACGAGGCGGCGGAGTTCGTGCGCTGGCGTCTCGGCGGGAACCGGAGTCCCGAACGAAACGGTGACCGGATAAGGAACACGCTCCGGCCATTTGGTGACGAATCGCCCCCCGACAAAACTGAAAATGCTGCCCCAGACGCGATCCAGGTGAACCGGTACGACCGGAACCGCCCGTCCTTTGACGATCCGTTCGAATCCGCGGCGAAACGGGAGGAGGTTTCCGGTGCGGGTAATTTGGCCTTCAGGAAAAATGCAGACAAGGTCACCGGCATCAAGCGCATGGCCCGCCTCGCGCAGGGCGCGGAGAATCACGCGGGGACCGCCAGCCGATGAAATCGGGATGACCTGCAACGCCCGCATGAACGGCTTGAAGAGCCGGTGATTGACGTACTGGGCATCCACAACGAACCGGATGGGACGATCCAGGCTCGCGATCAGCAGAAAGCCGTCGATGAAGGAGATGTGATTGGGGACCAGAAGGGCGCCGCCCGTCACCGGCACCTGCTGCTGTCCGACGATGCGCAACCGGTAGATGGTATTGGTCAGCAGGACGAGGACCAATCGCAGAAAGGTCTCAGGCATGAGCCACATCGCCCAGGTTGTTCCAATGGTCGTGACGAGGGCGGTGGCGAGGAAAATGCCGACGGTCGAAAGGCCTACGTTGGCCAGAATACCGCCACTCAACGACCCCAGCAGGATACCGGTAAAGACACAGATGTTTTCGAGGGCGATGACCGATCCCCGCCGGTCGTGAGGTGCGCGCCACTGTACTAGGGCATTGATGGGAATGAAGATGAGCGCACTCGACATGCCTAATGCGATCATCAGCGCGAGGGTCCCGCTGAACGGGGGCATCCACCAGCCGAGGATCAGGAGAAAGGTCGCGACGCCGGCGGCTCCCAGAGGCACCAGTCCGTATTCCACGCGGGAACGGGAGAGGCGGCCGACGACCAGTGCACCCAGTCCGATACCCACCGAGATCAAGGCCGAGGGGACCGTCGCCAGGGCATCGGAAAGACCCAGCACCGCTTTCGCATACACGAGTACGTTCTGCACGACGAGGCTGGCGATGGTCCAGAAGAAGACCGCGCCGGTGATGGCGAGACGCAGTAGGCGGTCCGCCTGCAACGCCGACAAGGCCCCGCGCAGTGTGTCGAACAATCCGCCCGTGTCGCGTGCCGGCGGCACCGGAGGGACGGCCCAGGCCGCCGCGAATCCGGCCAGGGCCAGCAGGGTCAACGCAAGCGGGGCAAGCCAGGGTTGTGTGCCCGCCCCGGCCAGTAAGAAACCTCCGGCGGTGGTGCCGGTGAGGATCGCCAGGAAGGTGAACAACTCCAGGATGCTGTTCCCTCGCGCGAGTTGTTCGTGCGGGAGCAGTTCGGGAAGAATGCCGTATTTGGCCGGACTGAAGATCGCGCTGTGGACGCCCATGCAGGCGAGCACGACGAGTGCCCAGAGGCCTCCGGTCGGGTTGGCCAGCAAGGCGAGGGTTGCGCCGGCCATCAGGAGCGCCTCCACCGCTTTCATCGTGATGATGACGGTGCGTTTGCTGATACGGTCGGCAAAAAACCCTGCCACGAATGACGTCACGACCAGCGGAAGAGTGAACACGACCATGGCGAGGGTCGTCTGGGTCTGCGATGCCGTTTCGAGATCCTGGCCCGGCGCGAGCGTGGCCGTGGCTGCCCGGATGCCCAGGAGCGCAACCATGAATTTCCAGGCGTTGTCGTTAAAGGCGCCGCAGAACTGCGCGATCAGGAGCCCGCGCAAGGGAAGCCGGGCCGGTGAGGAGTCGGGCTGGGGGTCGATAAGTGCCTCCTGTGCCTGTATGCAACCGTTTCTGTCCAGAATCGAAGATGCAGTCTGCCGAAATTGGCGGAATGATGCAATGCGCTATCGCGATGTCGTCGAGGGAGGACTGTCCACCGGGAGTCCTTCGAGCGCCATGATCCGCAGCGCATTGGTGGTGGGGCAGGGCCCCGGTTTCAATCGATAATCGAAGTGCAGCGCGCCTTCCGCGACCGTTTCTTGAAAATGCACGTTGGTGACGGTGGGGAGTCGGCGCTCCAACTCAGCCAGTTCGAGGTCGTGGGTGGTGACGAGGCCGAACCCGTTTCCTCCCGCGAGGGCCGCAATGAGGGCGCGTCCTCCGATGAGCCGCTCCCGGTTGTTGGTGCCTTTGAAGACTTCATCGATCAGCCAGAGGACGGGCGGTCCCTCCAGGTCCCGGGTGCTGTCGAGAATCTTCTTGAGCCGTTTGACCTCGGCATAAAAAAAGGAGAGCCCGCCGTCGAGGGAATCGTCTACGCGGATGCAGCTGCCGATGCGCACCAGCGACCAGCGGAAAGAGGTGGCACAGACGGGGCCTCCGGCCTGCGCAAGACAGGTGTTGATGCCGATAGTCCTGAGAAAGGTGCTCTTGCCGGACATGTTTGAGCCGGTCACCAGGAACATGCGTCCGTGTTCTTGAAACACAATGTGATTGGCCACGCGGGCCTTCGCGGGGATGAGCGGATGCGCCAGTCCCTGTGCATCGAGGATCGGTCCGGCGCCGTTGAGATGGGCGGCGTTATCCGGCTGTTGCAGCGAGGGCCAGGGGTAGTCCGGATGCAGGTAGGCGAACGTTGCCAGGGAGGCGGCGGCGTCCAGTTCGGCCAGCAGCTCGAACCATTGCGGCGCGACGGCGGCAATCCTATCTTGTAGGTGCTTGAGGCGATAGGTGTGGTAGAGGTCCCAGGGACCGAACGCGTTGATGAGGTAATGTACCAGCGGATGGGCCCGAACGCTGAGCCGGTTCATCAAAGAGGCGGCCTGTTTCAGCGAGGTGGACGGGCGGGTGTGCTGTTGCAGGAGCGGCCGGCACAGCTCGGCCAATCGGGGAGTGGCATGGTACGATCGCCGTTCCAGATACCCCAGGACTGCGCTGAGCCGCTCCAGTTGCCGGTGCAGTGATTGGGCATGGTCGAAGATTTCTTCCGAGCGGCTGCGAACGGACAGAAACAGAAACGCATACAGCCCGAACGACAACATCCAATAGTTGCCGATTCCGGACACGAGATCGGCCAGCATGAGCCCGGCTGTGGCAAGCGCGAGAAAGGTTTCGGTCAGCAGCATGGGCATGAAGCTGGGACTGTCGACCCGCTTCTGGAGTACTGCGAGGAGCCGGCGGCCGTCGATATCGGCGTCTTCCACCGCCTGTGCTTCCAATGACAACCGGTCCCGGAGCAGGGCAAGCGGTGCCAATTCCCTGATGAGAGCCTGCCGGCTCGCCCACGACGCGGGGGTCGGCGGTTGATCGAACAGCCACGAAGCGAGCCGCTCCTGGCCCTGGGAGGAGATGGTGTTGTTGATGAGGTGCAGGAGCGAATGGGGTCCGGCGAGGTCGAGGTCGGTCGCGTACCCATGTCGTTCGGGTACGGACACCGGGCGAAACGGAATCTCGGCCCAGCCCAGACGCATGCGCGCGAGGTGCACCTGTTTGATGCTCTGCCAGCGGCGGAGCCGGTGCAAGCGATCTTCGAGCCTGTTATGATACCAGGCCACAATGAGGAACAGCATGCAGCTGAATGCGAGTATGACGTTGCCGAGCTGGGTCCAGCCCAGTTTATGTGGAATGATGGAGCCGAAGAGTCCAACGGCAAAGATGGTGAGCCGCCACCTCGTAAACCCTGCGCTGGACCGGCGGGCATTCGTCTCTAGCTGCGCCGCGCGGCGCAGCATGCGTACGAGACTGTGTTCCCGCGTGGGCGACCTTCGCGATAGTGTCAACTCTGTGTCGGGTTTCATCGTACCGCTGACGATACTGGGAGTCTGAGATGGCGTCAACCTCGAAGACAGATGAGTATTCCGCTGACGTGTCCGGCACGCCGGGTCCTGGCGACTGGATTCAAGTCGATGTGCAGACACTGCTCGATGCCGGTGAACTCCTGGGGGTCTTGAACGATCCGGATGTGACCGGGGCCTGGCAGGAACAGGATGGCATCCATCTCTACTGGCCCGCAGCCCGTTGCGGACCGGATACGTGGCGAGGCCTGAGGCTTGCGTTGACCCAGCTCGGGCATCCCGACCCGGCCGGTGCCCTCACGATCAACCATTTGGCGGACCGCGACTGGAACGCCCAGTGGTCGCGCCTGGTGGAGCCGATCAGAATCGGGCAGGTGGTCATCAGGCCAAGTTGGACGTCTCTGGCGCTGAACCCCGGCGACATCGAACTGATCATCGATCCCAAGCAGGCATTCGGCACCGGCCACCATGCGACGACCCAACTGTTGATCGAATGGCTGCAAGAGGTCGTGACGCCGACCGATCGCGTCCTGGATGCGGGAACCGGGAGCGGGGTGTTGGCGATGGTGGCGATCCGGCTCGGGGCGGCGGAGGCGGTCGGGGAGGATTTCGATCCGGTGGCGATTGAGTGCGCGCGGGACTACGCTCAGGTCAACGGGTTCGACGCGCGGCTGACGCTGGCGGTGGAATATGCTCAGACGCAGAAGTCTCCCCACGGATTCGAGCCCACTCTGGTTCTCGCGAATTTGGATCGGCAGACCCTGCTGAATGCTGCGGAGACGCTCTGTGGATATGCATCGGGCGGCGCGCGCCTGCTGCTGTCCGGTCTGCTGATCGATCAGCGGGCGGAGATCGAAGCCGCCTATGCCGAGCATGGAGTTTACGTGAGGGCATCGAGAGAACGAGACGGATGGGTCGCCCTGGAGGCCACCGGAATGGAATCCTGTGACGGCGGGCTCTGCTCCTGACGATGAGATGGCACGATTGGCAATTCCATACGTGCATCAGGTGAGCCTGTCCGACGGCGGAGTTCCAAAGTCGGCGGTACCTTCTGCGCAGGTGACGCGTGATGGGTTGGTCGGCGATCGTCAGCGCAACCGGAAGTATCACGGCGGTCCGGATCGAGCGGTCTGCCTGTTTTCCCTGGAGGTGATCGACGCCCTTCGCGCTGAAGGTCATTCGATCGGGCCTGGTTCGTCCGGGGAGAATCTCACTCTGGCGGGGCTCGACTGGTCCCTCATGCAGCCCGGTGATCGACTTCAAATCGGTGAGCAGGTGCGGCTGGAGATGACGAGTTATACGACACCCTGTCGATACAATGCGCAGTGGTTCAAGGACGGGGACTATGAACGAATTGCCCAGGAGACACATCCCGGATGGAGCCGGCTCTATGCGCGGGTTCTTCACGAAGGGACGGTGCGGCCGGGAGATCGTGTTGTGGTGGAACGGGCGACCTAAGCAGGTGGGGTGATCGATGAAGCGCGTGCTGGAACCGGAGCTGATGGACGATGCGGCGCAGGCCCGTGCCTATGCGCAGGCCGATTTTGCTGAGGAGAATCAGGGTTTCGTCGATCGTTTTCGCGAATACTTTCCCGATTGGGCCGGCGGTCATGTCGTCGATCTGGGGTGCGGACCGGCAGATATTCCGATTCGTTTTCTCCGTTCCTTCCCGGACGCGCGCGTGACGGCCGTGGATGCCAGCCGTCCCATGCTGGACTTGGCGGCCGAGGCGATCGCCGGTGCGGGACTGGCGAATCGTATCACCCTCCGTTGTGAGCGGTTTCAATCCCTCGAATTGCCGGAGCAGGCCGATGCTCTGCTGTCCAACAGTCTGCTGCACCATGTCCCGAATCCGCTGCAGTTCTGGTTTCGCCTGAAGCAATTGGCCAAGCCCGGCGCTTGTGTTCTGGTCATGGATCTCTTGCGGCCGGACTCTCCTGAGGCGGCTCAGGCCTTAGTGGATCACTATGCCGGGGACGAAGATCCGATCTTGAAACGAGATTTTTACAACTCGCTGTTGGCCGCTTTTACCGAGGATGATGTCGCGGCGCAATTGGCCGAGATGAACCTCTCCCGGCTTCTCATCGACGTGCCGGATGACCGGCATTGGGTCGTCGGTGGAGTCCTTCTTTAATCAGTCTGGTGAAAACGAGCCCCGGCTGCCTTCTCACCTCGGTCACATCCTCACGTACCCCTGAGGGCACGCCTGCGCTGTGGTCGTCGGCTGGGCCCTGCTGGATGCCCGATTTGACGATCCTGTGATGCGATAACTTCTTCCCCGGTCTCGCAGAGCACTCGCGCTTGAAGGTCTGTCTGTGTATGCTTCCCGGCATGCGATTGCTCGCGAGTCTCCTCATTCTGTCTCTGTGGATTGCCGGTTTGGAAACCGGCGATGTAGCCTACGCCCAGCTTGAGCGGTTGCGGAAACACAAAGATATTCCTGCTGCGCCGATTCCCGACCCGCCCATGGTCTCGATTCCCGAAGGAGACTTTCTCATGGGGGCGAATGGAACGGATGCGCTGGAAGACGAGAAGCCACAGCACCGAGTGTGGCTGGATTGGTACCAGATCGATACGTACGAGGTGACGACGGGGCAATATGCGGCGTTTCTGGTGCAGGAGAAAGTGTCGCCGCCCTGGCAATGGGAGTCGGTGAATCCGGCCCAGCATCATGATCGTCCGGTCATCGGCGCCAGTTGGTTCGATGCAGAGGCCTATTGTCGCTGGCGGGGTGCACGGCTCCCGACGGAAGCCGAGTGGGAGAAGGCCGCAAGGGGGAGTGATGGGCGATTGTTCCCCTGGGGCCATCGGACTCCGACTGATGAGGAGGCGAATTTCGGGCTTGGCGCCAGATTCAGCTACAGTCAGGTCCTCGCGCCCGTTCAGGGATATCCGTCTGGTCGCAGCCCCTATGGGCTGCATCAGATGGCGGGGAATGTCGGGGAATGGGTGGCCGATTGGTACGGGGCGAATTACTACGAAACCAGCGCCTCGAAGAATCCTGCCGGACCGGAACGGGGGACATTTCGTGTCGTGCGTGGCGGGTCCTGGTCGGATTTACCGAAGTACCTGCTGACCTACGGCCGGTCGAAGCTGCCGCCGGAGACTCGCAATAGCTATACGGGATTTCGCTGCGCCAGGACGGTCCTTCCACTCGCTTCACCGTAAGCTGGGCGCCTGCTGCGCGCCAGCTTACGGTCTCTTGTTCTTCTCTCGTTCGCGTTTGCTTAGAACAGGCTCTTGCTGACCTCCGCAGACTTGGCGCTTTCGTTCCCAGACTTGTCGAAGGCCGATACGGAAAAGAAATAGGTCGCACCGACCGGCAGATTCTGGATCGTGAAGCTGGTGCGGCTGGTGACTTCGAAGGGCCCTGCAAATCCATAGCTGCCCGATCGCGTTCCGACGTAGATTCGATACCCGGCCAGATCCGACTCGGTATTCGCATTCCAGCTGACCGTGGCGCTGGCGGTCTTGGGCGCCGTCGACGAAGGCGTGGTGGCTACCGGGAGCGGCGACGGGGGAGTAGGGGGCGGAGGAGGCGGCGCGGTGACCGCCGATTGAGTCGGCGCCGACGGTGCTGCAGCCGCTGTCTGTCCGGCAGCAATCGTGAAGGTGACCGGAATGCGCAGCGTGTTGGAGAAATTGTTCGGGCCGGACTCGACGATATACACCACCGCTGAATACGTTCCTGCCGCGAGACCGGTGGGCTTGGCCGTCACGACAATCTGATCTGTTTCAGTGGAGATCGTCTGAGTACTCCCGTACGGCGGATTGAGCCACACCCAGCCCTGGCTGGTGCTGAGCGAATAGATATGCTGGTCTGTTCCTGTCTTGCGCAGGCTCAAGGTGCCGACTGCGTTGGCGCTAGTGAGTGCCAGCGAAGACGGACTGGCCTGGATCGGCCCGGTGGCAACCGGGGAAGGTGCCGGCGGAGCTGGAGCCGGCGGAGGCGGAACGGCTACGGGGGCGGGCGGCGGTGGGGGCGGCGTCTGCACGACCGGTTTAGGCGCCGGCGGGGTCACGGCCGACGGCGCTGCGGGCGGCGGGGGCGGCGGTGTCGCCACCGGCGAGGCCGTGACGGTGAGCGTGACCGGGATCCGCAGCATATTGCTGAAGTTGTTGGGGCCTGATTCGACGATGTAGATCACGGCCGAATGTGTTCCAGCCGGCAGGGCGGCGGTCTGTGCCGTGATCACGAGTTGGTCTGTTTCTGTCGTAATGGATTGTGTGCTGCCGTAGGGCGGATTCATCCAGATCCACGACTGGTTCGTGCTGAGGGAGTAGGTGTGCTGAGCGGTGCCGCCTTTGCGGAGAGCCAAGGTGCCGACAGCCGGCTGTCCCTTCGCTGCCGTCAGCATGAGTGCGACGGGGGTGGCAACCATACCGGTGCCGGAGACCACCGGCGGTGCCGGGGGAGCGGGGGCCGGCGGAGGCGGCACCGCTACAGGAGCGGGCGGTGGGGGGGGCGTCAGCACGACCGGTTTAGGCTGCGGCGGAGTCACGGCCGGCGGCGCTGCGGGCGGCGGGGGCGGCGGTGTGGCCACCGGCGAGGCCGTGACGGTGAGCGTGACCGGGATCCGCAGCATATTAGTGAAGTTATTGGGGCCCGAGTCAACGACATAGACCACCGCCGAGTGTGTTCCGGCCGGCAGGTTGGCCGTTTGCGCCGTGATGACCAATTGATCGGCTTCGGAGGTAATGGACTGGGTGCTGCCGTAGGGCGGGTTCATCCAAATCCACGACTGGTTCGTGCTGAGATAGTAGGTGTGTTGATCCGTGCTGGACTTCTTGAGCGTGAGCGTACCGACGGCAGTGTTGCCCTTCTGAGCCGTCAGGACCAGCGCGGCAGGGTTGGGCAGGATGGGTGCGGTTCCGCTGCCCTGGGCTTTCGTAACAGCTGCCGCAAGGGATGGTTGTTGCAGCAGGCTCATCGTGGTGGCGCTGTCCGCGGCCACCGCATATGAAGCCCCTCCTGTCTGGAGCAGGGCGGAAGACAAACAACCGACAGCACCCATCACAAGCACGCTCGTTGACGTCTTCATCGTAGTTCCTCCGGGAAAATCGAGACGCTGGATGAGCAACCAGTGTGCCAGGAGCCGAAGTGGTGCGATCGCCAGAAAGCCCCGTCACGAGCCATTTTGCGGGCAATCGAGCTGCGGGTTTCTATTCGTTATTTTTTGCTGTGCAAGATGGAGCAGTGGCTGCAGGAGAAAGCCTCCGGCGGGACGCTTTTCTTCAACATCGATGAGTAACCGGGATTGTGAACGAGGTTCGGGAATCGTCGTCGGTCGGCGATGTAGGAAAAGGCCGGTATCAGGTCCTGGGGTGGCGAGCGACCCATTCGGTGAGGAGCGTCAGCATCCGCTGAAAGTCGGAGGCTTTCGTGAAGCGGTGATCGGCACCTGGAAGAATTTCCAGCCGTTTAGGTCCCGGCAAGGCCTCGAAGAGTCGCTGGCTTTGGTGGAGGGGCACATATTCATCATGATCACCCTGCACGATTACCGTGGGAACGGCGATGGTTCGGGCCGGTTCATACGCAATCCGGTTGAGGCAGTCCTGGTAGAAAACATAGTCGAGGGGGAGGCGAGTGGCCCCTCCGTGAAGATCAGGTATCGTGTCGGTTTGTTTCCATTCTTGAAGGCCGTCTTCTCCCAGCTCCAGTCGAAGCTCTTCCCCGAAGTCGACCACGGGGCATTTCAGCGCGAGGCAGGCCAGTGGAGGAATGGATGCCGGCTTCGAGGTGTGCATTCTTGTCCAGTCAGCGGCGGCGAGAATCGACACGAGACCGCCGAAGCTGGAGCCTACGAGTGCCAGCCGGTGGTATCCCCGTGCGAGGAGGTAGTGCAAGGCGGCGAGCGCTTGGCCGACTCCGATGGTGGTCGTCAATTTGGCGAAGGGGCCATCGCTGTCGCCATGTCCGAAGCAATCGAACCGGAACGTGGCAATCCCTCGGCCGACCAGGAGTTCGGTCAGGGCCTGGTTGCTCGAACTGTTTTTATGGGAGAGAAACCCGTGACACAGGACCGCGACGTGATCGGTCGCCTGTTCAGGCCTGGCCAGGACGGCTGCGATACGGTGGCCGAGCATGTCGTGGAGAAAGACCGGTTCTTCCATGGGCCCAATCGTTGGCATAAGTGGTGATCCGAGTCTGGTTAGTGCGTGGCTGCGCGGTCGCCGCTCGGCATCGTTCCGACCATCTGCGTGATTTTTACGGTGACCATCGTCAGGTGGATCAAGAGAAGTCCCAGACTACCCCAGGTTCCGGCCTGGATCCAGTTCGAAGAGAGCGGGAGATTCCAGGTCAGTGAGGCGACGAGGACAAGTCCCAAGGTTCCGAAGCTGAGCGTGGCCACCTGCAGCGCCTGCCATCGGTTCGCGATTTGCGCAAGGGTGTCCTGATAGGCGGACCGCTTTTTGTGACTGGTGATCCGTTGCGCTGCCAGCAGCGCGGGCAACGCATAGGACAGTCCGGCGACGGTCGCTTGTAGGAAAAATCCCAGGAGCGCGGTGTGGGTATAGGCGACCAGGTGAAGCGTTCCGTAAGGCATCACCGGCGGAGTCCACAGGACATTGATCCCGACCGCCATCCCGATACAGGTCATGATGAGCAGCAGGCATAAAGCGATCATGAGGTGGTCGGTGGCGGCGGAGCCCGGCTGGCCGGCCTGGGTCCAGGTGCGCAGGAGATTGATGCTGCCGAGTGCCAGTGTCACCAGAAAGCCAGCGCCGGCGACCAGTTGGATGTGAACGGAGGACAACAAGAATCCTGTGATCAATCCCGCGGCGCAAGCCGGCAGAAGGAGCAGGACCAGCTGCCCGAGGCCGGGGCTGCGCAGCGGGCGGTTCATCAGCCCGGGCATCGCCGTTTGCATCGCTCCGACGACCCCCAGCGTGAGGAAGAGCAACAGGCCCGTGTGCAGATGGCCCAGACGCAGGATGCCGTGCCAGGTGGGGAACCAGGCACCGGCCAGGAACTCGCCCAGGACCAGGGTGCCGAACAGTCCGCTAAGGCTGACGCCAAAAAAGAAGGCCGACAGTGGAGTCCAGCCGGAACTGGTCCGAAGTCCCGTCATCAGATGACGCGCCAGGGGAACAAACAGCGCGGCCAGCAACAGCCCGGCCCCTATGGTCAGCGTGGAGTCCCGCAACCAGGCTCCGGCGGCGAGTCCGAGGGCGGAGAGATTTATGGTGACGAACAGCAGGCGGTGTTTCGGCCCTTTGGTGTCGTGCCCGGCGAGGGCGACCGCGGTGAGCGCCAGACCGGTTATGATCTGGAGGAGTCCGCCGATCAGCGCTCCGTGGACGTGCAACAGGCGTAGCCCGTGAGGCAGCGGGGAGCCGCGCACAATGCCCAGGAAGGTTGCCAGTCCGATCAGTGACGTCAGCAGCAGCCAGCTCCATCCGGTCACCAGAAACGACAGCGGGGATCCGAACCCTCGACTCATCACGCTAACCTTGATTCAAGAAATAGAAATGGTTGGTGGGACCCTTGCCGTGTCCGATGGCCAGGCTGTGTCGGATGGCCTCGGTGAGATAGGTTTTGGCGGTTTGAACGGCGTCGGGGACGGTTTTGCCTCGGGCGATATGCGCCGCAATGGCTGACGCAAAGGTGCAGCCGGTGCCGTGAGTATGCGGCGTATCGATGAACTCACCCTTGTAGATGTTGAAGAAGCGGCCGTCGTACAGCAGGTCGGTGGCGCGGTCGCTCGCTAAGTGTCCTCCTTTGATCAGGACGTTGGCGCAGCCGAACTGGTGAATGGTCTTGGCGGCCCGGCGGGCATCGGCGAGCGAGGTGATTTCGATGCCTGACAGCTGTTGGGCTTCGTGCACGTTCGGCGTCACCAGGAGGGCCAACGGAAACAGTTCCTTCTTGATCGTGTCGATGGCGTCAGGCTTCAGGAGGGCCTGACCACCCTTGGCGATCATCACGGGGTCCACCACCAGATTCTTGACCTGCTGCGGTTTGAGGAGTTTCACGACGGTCTTGACGATGTCGGTGGAGGAGAGCATGCCGGTTTTGACCGCCGCGACGTCGAAATCGTTGAAGATCGCGTCCAGCTGGGCGGCGATGATCGAGGTGGGCAACTCCAACACATCGGTCACCTCTTCCGTGTTCTGGGCGGTAATGGCGGTGATGACCGACATGGCATACACCCCGTTGGCCGACATGGCCTTCAAATCCGCCTGAATCCCTGCTCCGCCGCCCGAGTCCGAACCTGCTATCGTCAAGACTTGTTTAATCATGAAGGTTTCCTGTGTCTATGTTCCGGAGATCATCACTTAGGGTGTGGGGGTGTCTGCTGCCTGCGGGGCAGGCGTTTCGGCCTCGGCGACCGGCGCGGCTTCGAGTTTCAGTCCATCCAGGGTGACTACGCGATCGGGTCTCGGCGAGGTCTCGTGGTAATGCAGTGTCACGGGTCCCTTGGGCGGCTTGTTCGTCGCGATGAATAAGAGGCTCGCATGCTGCTGCCGTCTGGGATTCAGTTCTATGCCGCGAGTACAGAGGCCTTCTCGATTCTGAGCAACATCCTGCCGCCACTGTTCACCTTGTTCATCCACCAGATACGTGTCGAGAAGCTGGCACCCGATCTTGACCGGATGGGTGCTGCGATTGACGAATAGTAAGTCGATCTCGATCTGGTCATCCTGCCTGGAGATAGCCATCACACTGACTTTGTACAACTCATTCTCATGGGCGTTCAAGACCGGGGTGGTCGGCCCAGGAAGGGTCGCCGGTGCGGGCGGTTTGGGAGCATTGGCTTGCTTGAGGAGCGCGGCGAGCGGGCCCGCCTTCGGTACGACCGCCCGGGCGGCGCCCACCGGGAACACCGTATAAGGACCGATCAATTTGGCGGTGACTTGCACGCCCTCAGGAATTTCAAGATAGGCGCCGGTGACGTAGAGATCAGCGCGTAATGCCTTGGCGACCTTCTTGGCGGCTTTAGCCTGCGACGTGTCGAGATGGGTGAGCTGGTGCTTCTCCATGGTGGCGACCAGGAGCTTCCGATCGACGACTTTCAACTCCCCGGCTACCAGCAGGTGGGTCGCCAGTTCTTCGGCGAGGAATTGGCCGATGGGCGTCACCTCACCCGTGCTGTCCACGAAATCCAACAGCGCGAGCCGTGACTTTTTCATTTTGATGGCTTCGGCCGCCACTCCTTCGGCCAATTCCTTCACGCTGTCTTCATATTTCGACGCAGCCGAGGCGGCGGAGTGCCAGAGCATGAGCAGGATGAGGGAGCAGAGGAGACGGATCATCGGGAGGCACTCACGGCATGATAACGCATGGCCCACATTATACTCACGTCGTCGAGACTGTCCAGCCCATGGCCTCAGGGGATACGTCGCGGCAAGAGCGCCTTGGCCAAGGCTCGTCCGAGTCCATAACCGAGCGGCAGGAGCGCGAGCAAGAGGATCGGGAGGTAGAAATAGGCGAGCGCCCCCTGGGCGTCGGGATGGATGAGTACCTCGATATGGGTCCAACCGGCGACAAGCACCATGGCCAATCCAGCAGAGAAGAGGCCGAATGCCCGTCTGTGGGCAATGAGTGTTTTCTGAACCGGGGCGGTGCCCAGATGCAGGAGGATCACGACGGCCAGGATTACAAACGGAATGGCTGTCAGCACGCCGACGAGGAAGAAATTATAGCCGGGAGCAAAGAGGTGCAGCGTGAACGATCGCCAGGCTCGGGCAAACGGAATGTCGCGCACCCAGGTCTCAACGGCCAGCATGATGGCCCAGGGGAGCAACAGCCCGCCCAGCAGGCTGACCCAGAACCCAAGCCTTGCCAGGATCCGGAGTCGCGAAGCCTTCTCATGTGTGATGGTCGTCATCGAGGAAGATCCTTTGCCGGAGGCCCGCTGACAGGCGCCGTTCCCGATTCAATCGCGGTTACTGCTTCGGTGATGGCGGCTTGGACAATCGGGTCGGAATCTCTGCGTTGTTGCAAGGCCGGCAAGGCTTGCTTCTTGGCTAGGCCCATGCCGGCGATGGTCTCCATCGCTAGGTATCGAATCAAAGGTTGTTCATCCTCGAGAAGCGGAAGAATGGGCGTCAAGGCATCGTCTGCCGCCGGACCGAGCTGGGCCAGTTGGTGCAAGGCATAGTCGCGCGCAGTGGAGTGTCCGAGCATCATGCCCAGCGATTCAATGTGGTTCGTATCGCCGGCCCCCGGCTTGTCCAGGGCCGTACGCGCGAGCGTGGCGATTCCTTTGTCCGGATCGTTCAGGACCGGCGTCAGTGCGGTCACCGCGTCCTGCGATAAGGGAACCGTAAAGGCGAATTGAGCGACGGCCGTTTGGCGCACGAGGGAGGAAGAATCGTGTAATCCCTTCAGCAACGCTGCGCTGATCGGAGCGGCGGGAATGCCGATGCTTGCCAGGGCGATATAGGCGTTGCGGCGCACGAGCGCGTCCGCATCATGCGCGAGGGCCAGCAGCGCCGGCACTGCCGGTTTCGCAATCGGTCCCAGACTGCCGAGCACTGCGCAGGCCGTGCGACGTTGCTGAACATCGGGATCTTGGAGTCTGGGGACGAAGTGAGTCATCACGCGGCGAGCAGCAGCCAAATCGATCCACTTCAGTGCGGCCGCGGCGGTGGTATTGACATGTTGACTGCCGTCTTGCGTCGCCTGGTTCAGCAGTTGTGGAACGGCCGCTCGCGCCGCCTGACCGACTTGTCCCAATTGTTCCGCCGAGACGATACGCGTCGAAGGGTCATCGTCCTTCAGCATCTCGATCAGGGTTGGCACCGCCCGCGCTCCGGTCGAGAACCAGTACCACAGACCCAGCAGGCCGAGCACCAGGATGAGCCCCAGCACGTGCAGCGTGATTTCGCGCGTGCTCAGGATGTTCGGCGATACGGCGGTGGTAGTCATGGTGGAATCAGAGACGGTGATTGGTCCGGCGATGCGGTCAGCCTACCACAAACCCGGAGGAAATCTGAGGGGCGGTTGAGGACTGGTTAGACAAAGAGTGGGGACGACACTAAGGAAGGTATCGCACCGCCGTAGCGGTCACGTGATATATATTGGTCTCTCTTAGGTTAATGCTCGAACCCCGCTCTTCAATGTCGATCACGGCATCCGCCCCCGATGCGCAAGCTTCTTTCCTTAGCATCGGCAATGCATCCTCAAGGTGTGATTTGACATAATAGGTTCGCTCTATATGGGCATCAAGGCGAGATATCCGTTCATACTCGCGAGGTGGATGCCCTTCTGTATAAAACTCGATGTGGCAATCTGATGGTTTGGAGACATAGTGCGAAACCAGCATCGTGTGTCGGCTCTGAATCGAACAGCCGGTCATGGCAATTGCGAAGCAGGCAACGACAAGGCTCGTGGCTCTGGCCATTTCGTTTAAATTGGGGCCGTGCATGCCAAAAAATTAATTTCCGCGAGTGAGGCTCTTTTCCATTTCCGTCAGGATCGGTGCGGCCCATTCTTCCTGGCAGGCCCTCCCGAATGAGGACTTCTCACTGCTGATTCTCGCTTGAGTGTGAGATGGGCTGGTTTCTTCTAACCAGATGCCCACTCCTTCTCCCCCAGGAGTGCAGAAAAATCCCCACGTCCGTGGCCGATGGCCTTCGATGTATGCGGGATCGTTCTGCGTGACCTCAAAGCCATTGACGGCCATGGCATCTATCCCGGCCTGTTTTACAATCTTGAGAGGCTTATCGTACTCGCCTTGAAATCCGCCGGGTTTCACAGGGGTAGCGGTGCATGCCGGCAAGGAGCATGTGAGGAGCAGTGCAAAGCCAAGAGCTGGTGCATTGAGTGTCAGTTTCATAGGCAATTTCCTCCGGCGTAGGTTTTCGGCACAGTCGATCAGACCTTGTCACATCAAGTGGAGCATGTTTCCATCTTAGACAGCTATGAGATTTTGGCAAGCAGAACGAAGAAAGTAATAGCCGAAGACAGTAGATTTGAGAGATGCATCGGATCAATAGGGGGCTGTGCGGCGCTCGAAGATCATCCCATTGAAGTCGTGCAGCAGTCGTGGTTCGGTCAGGCTGGAATCGGTGAACGAGCCAGTCCAGAGGCATCCGGATTCTGCCCAGACTAATCTGGCGCCATCCAGATCCGCCCATTCCCAATCCGGTTGCTTCAGACAGAGTTGGATTGTGCCCGGACAAGCTCATGTTGGTCCCAATAACAACCTTTTCCCGCTGGGCTGCCGACCTGCGCATGGGCGTACTTCCGCAGAAGCCAGCCGTTGGCGAGCGGTTTCTCGAAAATGTCGCATTGCTCTGTGATGCCGGCCGAGAGGTGATCGTTGAGCCGCCAGCCGTTACGCAGCAACCGGGGGTAATAGACGCCGAGACATTCGCCGCCCCGGCCACCTGTCGGCTGAAAGGTCTGGTCATGATGCAGCCCCGTCGAGTCGCGGCCTTTCTGATGGCAGCCGTCGCCGTTCACCCAGTAGCGATCGCTCCCGATGAAGAGCCCACCTCCATTCCAACAGTCCCCCTTGGGAAAGAAGGCCAAGGCTTTCAGATAGGGTGCGCGTGAAATGGCCGACCAGGAGCCTTTCGAGAGACTGTGCCACTTGCCGTCCATTGCGAAGTAGATGAAGTGCTTGCCATTGGATGAGAGATCGCATCGCCGTTCGGTAGATCCTACCTTTGAACCACCGACCAAGGTTGAAGCTGTCCGTTCGGCGATTCCACAGCAACGTGCACCCTTGCCGCGACGGCCCCCGGCGAATGGCCAACCCAACCGGCGCCTCCCGGGCCAGCAACACATGAAGTCTTGCGGGAAAGGATTGCATGTCGGGAGAAGTCTACCGTGGGGAGAGCCGGTGGTTGCGAGGAGGCGCGCTCCTATCCTTGTTCCCACTACAGGGAAATTTCATGCAAAACGTAGGTGTTTACCTTGTAGCCTATGGCTGACGGCAGGACTAGTATGACAGTAGGACAACCAGGAATAGAGGAGGTCATTATGCCAGTTTACTTCCTCATCGCCTTGACGATCCTGTTTTGCGCCATTGCAGTCTGGGCCTCAGTGACCCAGGAGAGTGTTCACATGAGGGGAGAAGAAGAGCCCGATTGGGACCTCGAACCGCTCAACGAGCAGAAAGAATACCGCAAAGCCAGCTGAGCACTTGGGGAGGGTGCTGTTCGGGCAGGTCAGGCAGTACCGCGCCAGCTCTCACCCCTAAATAGACAGGAACGAGTGCATGGACTGCTTGGTGTGTCCCACGCTGATGATCCCAGAGGATTGTGCAGACATACCGTAACGGTCCCCGGCGAAAGACCACACTCCGAGTCGGGGGTGGCGTAACCATTAGCCGTGATAGTCGATCTTATAAAAGATTCCCGACCCCTTTGTTTCACTTTAGCGTAGGTGATTTTGTCCGAGGTTCCGCCCGCGTCCAGCCAATAAGATTGGACCAGTTGTTTAGGAAGTACCGTGTGGTGGGTCTCCCGATGCGTCTGGTTCGACGCTTTGAGGCGGCTTTTGACTGGGCCTATTCAACCAGTAAGGATTTCCGGCTTTCTCAAAAGCAAAAGTTAATGATGCCGCCTTGTAGAGACTGCAATTCACGATTTCCACAGCGTTTATGTCGAACAGCGCAACGTTGAATCCCTTTCCAAGAAGACTCTTGTATATAATTCCATCGTATCCACTCTTCCTAAATGCCTCAGCGAGTATCTGAGTAGGAACGTAATCCGCAGTAGTTTCTTCTAAGCTCACTGGCGCAGAAAACGCATGATCGATGTGACTCCACACGGCTCTCTCGTGCATTTCAGGAGGACAATGAAAAATGAGCCTTGTCGCATGCTCTACAGAGCAGTCGATCAGTGTCAGATCGCGTAACACCTTAAACTGACCAACTGAAATGTGAGATCCAATCCAAGGTCTTACCTCTGACATGGCAGTATCTCGGTCATTAGAAAGGTACAGGCATGGAATCCCTTTAGGGTTGATTCGTCCTTCACGCGCGGAATGCATGGGATGGCCTGCTGCCGGTTTGATTGACACCACCCTACGCTCATTCGGCCTGCCGTTCGAACTCCATCGGACTGAGATACCCTAAGGTGGAGTGCCGCCGTCGGGGATTGTAAAAGCGCTCGATGTATTCGAACACATCGGCTTTCGCCTGGTCGCGTGTGCGGTATGGGGTCCGCGCCGTGCGCTCAGTTTTCAGTGAGGAGAAGAAACTTTCCATCGCCGCGTTGTCCCAGCAGTTGCCAGATCGGCTCATGC